>Ga0207711_10000110_pt1 | contig 85801 bp, 69 predicted proteins | sample KBSS34metaG_FD_184401 | JGI IMG/M metagenome (GOLD analysis project Ga0207711, IMG submission 184401) | Switchgrass rhizosphere microbial communities from Kellogg Biological Station, Michigan, USA - KBS S3-4 metaG (SPAdes) (version 2) | ecosystem: Host-associated > Plants > Roots > Rhizosphere... | reverse complement strand
GGTAGCCGGTTTCGGTCCGCTCCAGCGTGTATCCGGTGTCCTTGCTCATGGCCGCGACGGCGCCCATGGCGTTGTCCAGGGCTGACGTCCCTGCGCGCGCCCGCGGCTGTTCTGCCCTGCGTGGCCGGGAAGCGGGAAGACGCGCGGCGTCCTGCTCGGGCCGGTCGGCATGGCGGGGCGCGTTCGGTTCCTCCGGTGCGGCAACGGTGGTTGTCGGATCGACGGAGCGGGGCGACGGTTTGGCGGGTCCGGTCGGTGTGCTTGCCGCCCTGCGTTCGGTGCCTCCGGCGGACTGATGGCCTGTCGGTCTCCTGTCCGCGTTGACTGTGGCGGCAACCGTGGTTGTCGTGCCGTGGGTGGCTTTATCTGGTGTGTCGCCGGTCGCGCGGTCCGGTGGACGTCCAACGCCGTACTCCGCTGGGCTGACGACGGTCGTTGTCGCTGGGTGTCTGGTGTCGAGTAGTCGCGGGAACCGCTTGCGTGCCCCTTGCCGCGTGATTCCAAGTGTGCGGCCGATGTCGCCGTAACTCGCTCCCTCGGTCGCCGCCCGCGCCGCGAGGGCCCGGATCTCGGCCTCGATGGAGCGTGCCCGCTCGCTCGCGTCGGCCAGCGCTGCGAGCGTGGCCGTCAGCGCGTCATCCGCCATACGACAACTCTAGTTGTCGCGACAGCCATCCGACAACCGCGGTTGTCGCGAAAGTGATCCGCGTTCCGGCCGTCGCGCGCCAGTGGGAGTAGTCGAAATAGGCTGGCCATCGTGGATCATTGATCACTGGCAGGCAGCCGACGCCACAACGTTGCAGGTCGACCTTGGCCAAAGCCTCGCCGAGCCATGCCTCGCTGGAACCTCTGATTCGAAATGTTTACTATTGCGAACAAACGCTTGCAAAAAATAGCAGCGTACTTCTGCGACATGCACTGTGCGGGACGTCGGTGCGCAGGTCGATCGGTTCTCCGTTGGGCCCGGGGACCGCGCCCCCGGTCGCGACCGACTCGAAGTTCCAGGAGCCGTCCGCGCTGACGTCGCTCTCGGTCACTGCCACCCGTCCTCTCCCGCGCCCGCCGGACGTCGTCCACGAACACCTCTTCACTGACCCGCCGGCGCGATCGTCGGCGGGCCCGCCCCGACCGCGAACCTATCGCTCATCGCGACGTATTCGATCCGAGGTACGCCGCATCGTAACGTCGGCCCGTTTTCGGCCGACCGGCCCTGCAACCGCGTCTGCAACGTCCTGGACGGGCGGCGGATGGTCGGGGGCCGTCCCGGGGGTGGTGATGATCCGAATTATTACCGTGGGTACTGGGTAGGGGACTTTCTGTTTCGGGGTGCGTGCCCGAACCGACCCAGCCGCGACCCGGGGGGATGCCACCGTGCGACTCGTCGTCGACCTCACGCGGTGCCAGGGATACGCCCAGTGCGCCTTCCTCGCGCCTGATGTCTTCCGCATGCAGGGCGACGAGGCGCTCTGGTACGACCCGGAGCCGGCGGAGACCCGGCGTGAGCAGGTGGCGCGCGCGGCGGCGGCCTGCCCGGTCCAGGCCCTGCGCGTCGAGCCCGCCCGGGCGGCGAAGACGCCCGCCCGCGCCGTCGCCCGCGGCGCGGCGGGCGACCAGGACACCACCGCCGTCGCGGACGCCCCAGCCGGCCGGACTGTCCGAACAAAGACAGGGAAACCCGGGCGGATCGTGATCGTCGGCGCCGCCGTCGCCGGCCTGCGCGCCGCGGCGGCGCTGCGGCAGGAGGGCTTCACCGGCGCGCTGACGCTGATCGGCGACGAGCCGTGCGCCCCGTACGACCGGCCGCCACTGTCCAAGCAGGTCCTCGACGGCTGGGTGCCGGGCCGGGGGACCGCGCTGCCCCGGCCGGCCGGCCTCGACGCCGAATGGCGGCTCGGGGTGCGCGCGACCGGGCTCGACCTCGCCCGCAAGCGGGTCCGGCTCGCGGACGGCGACGAGGTCGCGTTCGACCGGGTACTGATCGCCACCGGTGCGCGGGCCCGGCCCTGGCCCGAACCGGCCGAGGCCGCGCTGGACGGCATGTTCGTCCTGCGGGGCCGGGACGACGCGGCCCGCCTGCGGTACCGGCTGGCCGCCGGGCCGCGGCGGGTGCTCGTCATCGGCGCCGGCTTCACCGGTTCGGAGGTCGCGTCGTCGTGCCGCGGCCTGGGACTTCCGGTGACCGTCGCCGAACGTGGCCCCGCGCCGCTGGTCGGCGCCCTCGGGCCGCTGGTCGGCGCGGTCGCCGCCGAGCTGCACCGCGAGCACGGTGTCGACCTGCGCTGCGACGTCACGGTCACGGAGCTGGCGGGCGACCGGGACGGGCGGCTGCGGTACGCGGTCCTGTCGGACGGCACGACACTCGACGTCGACGTGGCGGTCGCCGCGCTCGGCGGCATCCGCAACGTCGAATGGCTCGCCGGCTCCGGGCTCGCCGCCGGGCCGTGGGGCGTCGTCTGCGACACCGGGTCGCGGGCCTTCACCGTCGACGGCATGATCTGCGACGACGTCTTCGTCGCCGGCGACGTGGCCCGCTGCCCGCACCCGCTCTACGACTTCCAGTTCCTCGCGCTGGAGCACTGGGGCAACGCCGTCGCCCAGGGCGAGATCGCCGCGCACAACATGATCAGCGAGCAGGCCGACCGCTGGCCGCACCTGTCGGTGCCGAGCTTCTGGTCGACCCAGTTCGGTGTCGAGATCAAGTCCGTCGGCGTGCCGACGTTCGCCGACGAGGTCGTCATCGCGCAGGGCTCGACCGCGCACCGCCGGTTCGTCGCCGTCTACGGCAAGCGCGGCCGGGTCACCGCCGCCGTGTCGTTCGACGCGGGCCGGTGGCTGGACTTCTACCGCGGCCTGATCGAGCGGTCGGCGCCGTTCCCGCCCGCGTTCCGCCGCGTCTACCAGCCCGCGGCCCGCCCCGAGCCGGCGGGGATGCCCGGCCGGCGGGCGCTCATCCAGGAGGCCACGGTCATGGTCACCGGGCACGACCCGTCCGAGCGGCGCGCCCGGTTCGTCCACGTGGGCGGCTGACCCGCGCCGCCCGTCCGCCCACGGTCCGTTCGCCCACCGCCCGAAGCGTTCGCCGTCGACATCCGGAGGCCGTCGCCATGGCACCCGTCAGCGTCGCCGCCAGTGACCGTGAGAACAACGGTCCGCCCGTCAGTGATTCCAAGAGCAATGGCCGCCGGGCGGGCGAAGAGGAATCATCTTCGCCCGCCCTTCGGCCCGTCAGCCTCTTCGACCAGATCCTCGACTTCGGCAGCCGCGCCGACCCGTACCCGCTGTTCGCGGAGCTGCGCCGGACGCCGGTCAGCCGGGCGGACGACGGCGGCTACGTCGTCAGCACCTATGCCGAGATCACCGCGCTCCTGCACGATCCGCGGATCAGCTCCGAGATCCGCAACCGGTCCGACCACGAGGCCCTCACCCGGGACGAGCCGGCCGGGCTGCCGCCGGCGTTCATCGGCCTGGACCCGCCCGAGCACGACCGGGTCCGGCGGCTGCTGATGCGACACTTCGGGCCGCCGCACAGTCCGGGGCGGATCACCGGCCTCATCCCGGAGATCACCGCGATCACCGGGGGCCTGATCGACCGGCTCGCCGGGCGCGGCGATGCCGACCTCGTCGCCGACGTCACCTACCCGCTCCCGGTGGCGGTGATCTGCCAGCTGCTCGGCGTTCCGCCCGAGGACGAGCCTCGTTTCCGGGTGTGGGCGGACGCCGTCGTCGAGGCGACCGACCCCGCCACCGGCGACCTGACCACCCGGCGAAGCAGGCGGATCAAGGCCGCGACGGAGCTCGGGGCGTATCTCGGCGAGCTGGCCGACGCCCACGGGCGCGACCCGGGCGACGACATCCTCTCCGGCCTCGCCACCGACCCGGAGGAGCAGGGCCGGCTGACCCGGGCCGAGGTGATGGTCAACGCCGTGCTGCTGCTCATCGCCGGCCACGAGACGACCGTCAACCTGATCGCCAACGGGATGCTCACCCTGCTGCGGCATCCGGACGTGCTGGCCCGCCTGGTGCGGGAACCGGGCCTGGCCCCCCGGCTCGTCGAGGAGCTGCTGCGGTACGAGCCGCCGGTGCAGTTCCTCGGTAACCGGGTCGCGCTCGACGAGATCGAGGTCGCCGGCTGCACGATCCCGCGCGGAGCCCCGATCACGCTGGCGCTCGCCGCCGGGAACCGCGACCCCGGACACCTCGCCGATCCCGACCGGTTCGACCCTGATCGACCGTTCATCGAGCATCTCGGCTTCGGCGGTGGCGTGCATTACTGCTTCGGCGCCCCGCTGGCCAGGCTGGAGGCGCAGATCGCGCTGACGGAGCTGGCCCGGCGGCTGGCGAACCCGCGGCTGGTCGTCGACCCGCCGCCGTACCGCCCGAGCCCGCTGCTGCGCGGCCCCCGCCAGCTCGCCGTCCGGTTCGACGGCCTGGCACCCGCCCGCGCCGCCGACCGGTGGGCCGACCGCCGCCCGTCGCCGGCACGCTCGGTCGCGGCCCCACGGTGACGAATGATCAGCCGCCTGCCGGCCCGCCCCAGGAGGGAGCCGGCCGGCGCGGCGACTGGCGGATCGCTCAGAGCCAGCCGTTGCGCTTGAAGACGCGGTAGAGAACGACGCAGGCGACGGCCATGAACCCGAGCACCGCGGGATAGCCCCAGACCTGGCGCAGCTCCGGCATGTGCTCGAAGTTCATGCCGTAGATGCCGGCGGTCGCGGTCGGGACGGCGGCGATCGCCACCCAGGCGCTGATCTTGCGCATGTCCTGGTTCTGGGCAACGGAGACCTGCGCCAGCACGGCCTGCAGCAGGGAGCCGAGCAGGTCGTCGAACCCCGCGATCCGCTCGGTCACACGGCTCAGGTGGTCCTCGACGTCGCGGAAGTAGCTGCGTACCTCGGACGGCACGAGCCCGGCGGCCCCGTCCGGGTCGGCGAGGGCACGCAGCGCCGTCACCAGCGGCAGGACGGCGTGCTTGAACTCGACGACCTCCCGCTTGAGCAGGTAGACCGCCCCGGCATCCGGGAAACGACGCCGGTGGTCGAACACGGCCGTTTCGAGCGCATCGATGTCGGTCTCCATCAGACCGACGACCTTCAGGTAGTCGTCGACGATGTGGTCGACGATCGCGTGCAGCACCGTCGCCGGGCCGCGGGCCAGCAGCTGCGGGCGGGCCTCCAGCCGGGCGCGCAGCGTCTGCAGCTCGCCGTGCGCGCCGTGCCGGACCGTGACCACGAAGTCCCGGCCCAGGAAGACCATGATCTGCCCCGACTCGACGATCTCCGCGGCGGCCGAGACGTCGTCGTGCTCGACGTAGCGGATCGTCTTCAGGACGACGAAGAGCGTGTCGTCATAGCGTTCCAGCTTGGGCCGCTCGTGCGGCTGGGCCGCGTGCTCGACCGCGAGCGGATGCAGCCCGTACGTGTCCGCGACCGCCGCCAGGTCATCCGGGGTCGGCTCGTACAGGCCGAGCCAGACGAAGCTGTCCCGCCCGGCGCGCACCGTGTGCAGCGCCGCCTCGAACCCGCACGGGCGTGGGTCCCGGTGGCCCTGCCGGTACACCCCACAGGCGACGATCGAGTCGCGTTCGCCCAACGGAGGTCCCTCCAGCCCGGACGTGCGCCGCCGGGGGTGGATGAGCGACACCGGCCGGCGCAACGCACCCCCGAGCCGCGCCGCGCCGTCCCGAACCGCCAAGGCCGGGCCGGTCACCGGACGGTACTGCCTGGGCGCCCGCCCCCGCTCCTGGCTCACGCCAGAAGCCTACGGCGACCGCCTGTCCCGCTCTGCACCCCCGCCGTGAACTCCCGCCCGACCGCACGCGGCTGGCACGCGGTGGCTAGGCGAGCAGGCGGGCGGTGCGGGTCAGGGTTTCGCGGAGGTTGTCCTCGGCGGCGAGGTCGAGCGCCTCGGGCAGGCTTAGCCAGCGCAGCGGGGCGGTCGGCTTCTCGGGCCTGGCCTCGGCGGGAGTCGCCGTGGCGATGACAAATCGCAGGTCGGCGTGCTCGTGTGCCGGCTCGCGCGGGGATTCGGGTACCGAGACCACGACGACGTGCCGCAGGTCGCCGGTGGGCCAGGGGCGCAGGTCAGCGAGGCCGGTCTCCTCGCGGCCCTCGCGCAGGGCGATCTGGATCGGGTCGGTCTCGCCCGGGTCGCCATGCCCGCCGACCTGCAGCCAGCTTTCCATCCGCTCGTGCCAGCGCAGCAGGACGCGCTTGGTCTCGGGATGCACGACCAGCGCCGACGCCGTGAGGTGCAACGGAACGGCACGCGACCACGGATCGGCGACGTCCCGGATCAGAGCGCGCACCCTCGCGACGTCCGCCGCCTCCGTCCCGTCCGCCGGCTGGTAATCCGCGAGTAGCGCGTCCGTGTCCCGGGGAGCAGAGGAGATCATGTTCCCGAAGCCTAAATGAGCAATGCCGACGTGCTCGCGGCCGGGCGCCGCTCGCGTCGAGGCAGGCGAAATGCGGGCCGAGCAGGCCCACCTGACCCCCACCTGACCTGCCCTAACGGCCTGCGCTCATCGCCGCGTCGCGCCGCGAGCCTGATCATCGGATGTGTATCGCGATCCGAACCAGCGGGGGCTCGCAGTTCGGATTGCGGTACATACCTGGCGATCTTCGTGGTGGCGACGGGCGGACGGTCGTCAGCGGCGGGGGTGCAGGGCGTCCATGAGGAGGTCGAGGAGGCGGCCGGCCTGGTCGCGGTCCTGGCGGTCGGCGCTCGCCAGCGACAGGCCGGACAGGCCCATCAGGACGTCGTCGGGCGTCACGTCGGAGCGCAGCGCCCCCGACGCCGCACCGGCGCGCAGCAGCGCGGCGACGGCGCCGGTCAGCCGCTCGCGGCTGCGGGAAAACGGATCGCCGCCGGAGGCGATGAGCGCGCGCAGCGCGCCGCCCATGCCGCGCTTCGTGCTCATGTAGTCGACGAAGCGGTCCATCCAGGCCCGTAGCGCCTGGTCGGCGGGCATCGCGGCCAGCAGGTCGTCGACCGAGTCGCACAGCCGGTCGAGCTCGTTGCGGTAGGCCGCGTCGACGAGTGCCTCCCGCGTCGGGAAGTGGCGGTACAGCGTGCCGATGCCGACGCCCGCCTCCTTCGCGATCGCCTCCAGGGCGATGTCCGGGCCGTCCTGGGAGAAGGCCCGGACGGCGACGTCGAGCAGCCGCTCCCGGTTACGGCGGGCGTCGGCACGCAGTGGCCGTGTGGCGGCCATCACACCTCCCGCGATGAAATATTCGGAGGTTCCTCCGGCCCGCGATGAAATATTCGGAGGTTCCTCCGGTTAATCGTACCGAGTCGCGCGGGGCCGAGGGCCGCGGGGGCTGGGGCCGCGCGGCTAGCTAGCAGCGAGCGTTGAAAAGGAGCACGTCATGGCCGATCGGATCGTCACTCCGTTCACCGCCCAGTCGACCGCCGCCGAGGTGATCGAGGGCGTCGACCTCTCCGGCCGCCGGGCCGTCGTCACGGGCGGCGCGTCGGGCATCGGCATCGAGACGGCCCGGGCGCTGGCCGGCGCCGGCGCCGAGGTGACCCTCGCCGTCCGCGACGTCGAGGCCGGCGACCGCACCGCCGCCGACATCGTCGCGACCACCACGGCCAAGGAGGTCCTGGTCGCGCACCTGGACCTCGCCGACCAGGCGTCGGTAGCGGCCTTCGTCGCCGGGTGGGCCGGCCCGCTGGACATCCTGGTCAACAACGCCGGCATCATGGCATCGCCGCTGGCGCGGACCCCCGAGGGCTGGGAGCTGCAGTTCGCGACGAACCACCTCGGGCACTTCGCCCTCGCCACCGGGCTGCACGGCGCGCTCGCCGCCGCCGGCGAAGCCCGCGTCGTGTCGGTGAGCTCCAGCGCGCACCACCAGTCGCCGGTCGTCTTCGACGACATCCACTACGAGCGCCGCCCGTACTCGCCGTGGACCGCCTACGGCCAGTCCAAGACGGCGAACGTGCTGTTCGCGGTCGAAGCCAGCAAGCGGTGGGCAGCCGACAAGATCATCGTCAACGCGCTGATGCCCGGCGGCATCCGCACGAACCTGCAGCGCCACGTCGACGACGAGGAGCTCGAGCGGCTGCGGGTGGCCGCCGGCGCGACCGACTCGATGTGGAAGACCCCCGAGCAGGGCGCCGCCACCTCGATCCTGGTGGCGACGTCACCGCTGCTCGACGGCGTCGGTGGCCGCTACTTCGAGGACTGCAACGAGGCCGAGATCGGCAAGCTCAGCGCCCGCAACGGCGTCGCGCCGCACGCGCTGGACCCCGAGGCCGCCGCCCGGCTCTGGGACGTCTCCGTCGAGACCCTCGCCGGCCGGTAGCCGGCACCGGCGGGCGTGGCGCCGGGGCGCCGGGGGAGGATCCGGTCATGGCCAAGCCCCCGTTGCCGGAGAAGGTCAGCCAACTGCTGACGAAGCCGAACCCTTGCGTGATCACCGCCGTGCGCCCGGACGGCCAGCCCGTGTCGGTCGCCACCTGGTATCTGTGGGAGAACGGCCAGGTGCTGGTCAACATGGACGAGGGACGCAGGCGGCTCGACTACCTGCGGGCCGATCCCCGAGTCACGGTCACCGTGCTGAAGGCTGACGACTGGTACACCCACGTCAGCCTGCAGGGCCGGGTGGTGCGGCTCGAGGACGACCCGGAAATGGTCGACATCGACCGGATCGCCACCCACTACATCGGCCAGCCCTACGGCAACCGGGACCGCGGCCGGGTGAGCGCCTGGATCGAGGTCGACACCTGGCACGGCTGGGTCTCCGGCCGCCCGATGGATCCCGCCGACAAGTAGTCGCCGTCGACATCGCGCCGCGGGCCCTGGCAGCTGCCAGGGCCCGCGGCGCGCGGTAGGTCCGCGGGGATACGGGTCGCTAGCCTCCGGGCCTGCCGAGCCAGGAGGACGTCCGTGACCTGGCCGGTGGTGCGGATGCCGCGCGCCACCGGGAATGGTTCAGCGCCCGGCGGTCGCGTGGCTCCTGGCCGCGGGTGATGGTTATCAGAACGCTATGAGCGGGCTCGGCGGCGGACGGCGGTGAAGAGAAGCCAGGTCACCGTGCGGGCGATCGCGCCGACGACGAGGGCCGCGACGAAGTCCTCGAGCAGGCTGTCGCTGTTCTCGATGAACAGGATCGTTATGGTCTGCAGGCCGATGAACAGAACCAGGAAGCACGCCACCTCCGCGCGCTGGCTCCGTCTTCTTCCCGTTTCCGCCATGGCCATCGATCCTTCCCGGCCGGGCTACGAGGCCGTTCTGACCCGGTAGCTCAATGTGGCTGGAGCGTAGGCACGATCGGGCCGGATGACCGCGGCAGAAACGGTAAAGAACCTCCCAGGTAAGAAATCTGACAGGCCGCTCGTCGACGGCGCGCACCGACCGTGGGCCGGGGGCGCGCCGACGAAGGCGAGCGGAGCGCGCGGGTGTGGTCAGCTCACCTGCGGGGTCAGGCGGATGACGGGAATCTCCCGGTCGGTCTTGCTCTGGTAGCCGGCGAAACGCGGTGCGGCGGCGGTGATCTCTTTCCAGGCCTCGTCGCGCTCCGGGCCGCTCAGCTGTTCGGCGGTCACCGCGACCTTGCCGCTGGCGGTCTCGACCTGCACCTGGTCGGGGTGGCCCGCGAGGTTGTAGTACCAGGCCGGATTTCGCTGCGCGCCGCCGGCGGACGCCACCACCAGCCAGCGGCCACTGCCGCCGGGGAAACAGGCGACCGGCGTCTCGCGCACCTTTCCGCTCTGGCGGCCGACGGTCGTCAGGACGAGGGCGTCGAGCCCGACGACCCGGCCACCCTTGCGGATTCTCCGCATCATCAGCTTGTTCGGCAGGTTGTTCATGGCGCCGGGCTGCCGGGCGCCGCGGGTGCCGTTGGGTGTCGTGTCGAAGGTCATGCGTGTACCTCCCCGGTCGGTGATCCCCCTGGCGAGACGATCTAAGCCCATCGTCACCCGCGGGTCTCAGGCGCGGGCCCTTCCGGGGTCGCGGTCGAATCCTGCGCCGGCCGCTCGGTCGCCGCTCGGCGGATGATCCTCTCCAGCTGGCCGCGCAGCGCGGGGTCGTACTGGGCGTCCACGGCCCGGTTCAGCGACGCGCCGCTGGCCCACAGCGCCTGGAAGATCTCCATCAGCGGTCCGGTCTGCCCACTCAGGTCGTAGGTCGTGTCATCCCCGGCCAGCGTGAACCGGGCGGGGACGAGCCCGTTGACCAGCCCGCTGCGTGCCCAGTCGATCTGGATGGAGTGGGTGGCCGGGTCGACGAGTACGACGATCTTCCCGGCGTCCAGGGTCGCGCGGCGGCTCTCGCCGGCGAGGAGCCGCGCCGCCGTGTCGAACGCGAAGTCCGGTCCTTTGACGTGCAGACCGACCCGAACCTCCGGCGCGCCGCCGATGCCGGTGCCGGTCTCGGTCAGGCCGGTGACGAGCGCGAGGGCGAGCACTCCCTGCCGCCGGGTGATCGGTAACTCGGCCGCAGCCGATGACTGGGAAGAGCGCCCGAACATGAGAATGCTCCTGTCTGGACACAACGGCCCGTCGCCGGTCTGAGTGCCTACTCCCGCGTGTTCGCTGCGCTACACCTGACGATCACCGGAAGGCCTGGCATCGTACCTGTTCCCGACGTCGATGGGGTCCCCGAGACCGAAGGAGCATGCCTTCGGCCTCACCCGCGACCAGCTGGCCGCCGCCCTCGCGTCCGACAACATCGACACCCGCCGATACTTCAACCCACCGCTGCACCGGCAGACGGTCTACACAGCACCCGGCAAGGTCGGCGCCGGACCGCTGCCCGTTACGGACCGGCTGGCGCGGGAGCTGCTGACCCTCCCTCTCCACCTCGGTATGTCCCCGGCGGTGGTCCGGCGGATCTGTGAGACCCTCGTGCGCGTGCACGAGCAGCGGGTGCAGGTCGGCGCAGCCTTGAAACAGATAGAGGACATGCGATCATGAGCTACATCGCGGAGCTGCGCCAACTCGTCGGTACCCGGCCGCTCATCCTTCCCGGCACCTCCGTCGTCGTCGTCGACCCGGCCGGCCGGGTCCCGCTCCTCGAACGCGCCGACACCGGAGGCTGGGGGCTTCCCGGCGGATTCATGGAACCCGGCGAGTCGTTCGAGGACGCCGGAATCCGCGAAGTACGCGAAGAGACCGGCGTCGGACTCGGCCTTGCGGACCTCGAACTACTCGGCGTCTTCTCCGGCCCGGACTACTACTACCAGTACCCGCACGGCGACGAGGTCCACAACGTGACCGCAGCCTACGTCGCGCCTCTCCCACCCGGAGCCACCCCGACCCCAGCCGACCCCGCAGAGGCGCTCCGCGTCCAATTCTTCGCACCTGATGACCTGCCGAGAGACGTCATCGCCCCGGAACTTCCCATCCTCGAGGCGTACCGCCAGCAGCGGACAGCAGCACGCCGGCCGGCCTCGGTAGCTCACTGAGCGGGATCCATGGGGGTCAGCCGCGACGATCAGATCACCGCGACCACGCTCTGCCCCGCAGATCAGGGAGGCACGGCCGCCGTCGTCGAAGCCGCCAGAGCCCGGCGCCTGCCGGTCGAGATCATCTGGCCGGCCGGGGCGTAACGGAGAAGCCAGGTCGAGGCCTGACCACCTGTCCGCCGCTGGACAGGCCACCGGCGCCCCGGGCCCGAGCGGCTATGGTGACCGCCGGGAATGTGAAGCACCGGGCGTCCTACCCGGCGCGACGGCGCGGGCCAGGGGCCGCGGGAGACGACTGGGGTGGCGTACACGTGGGACTGATGGACCGGGTCCGTGGCGAGTTCATCGACATCATCGAATGGACCGATGACAGCCGGGACACGATCGTGTGGCGTTTCCCGCGCTACGAGAACGAGATCAAGATGGGCGCGAAGCTCACCGTCCGCGAGTCCCAGGCGGCGGTGTTCGTCAACGAGGGGCAGGTCGCCGACGCCTACGGGCCCGGCATGTACACCCTCGAGACGCAGAACATGCCCATCCTGTCCACCATCAAGGGCTGGAAGTACGGCTTCCACTCGCCGTTCAAGGCCGAGGTGTACTTCGTCAACACCCGGCAGTTCACGGACCTCAAGTGGGGCACGCAGAACCCGGTCATCGTCCGGGACGCCGAGTTCGGCATGGTCCGGCTGCGGGCGTTCGGCGCCTACTCGATCCGGGTGGTCGACCCGCCGGCGCTGCTGCGCGAGCTCGCCGGCACCGACCCGCAGTTCCGCACCGAGGAGGTCTCCGAGTTCCTCCGCCAGCTCATCGTGGGCCGGCTCGGGAACGCGCTCGCCAACTCCGGCGTGCCGATCCTCGACATGGCGACCCGCCAGGACGTGATCGGCGCGGCGCTCGCCGAGGCGCTGACCAAGGAGCTGGCCGCGGTCGGCATCGCGGTCCCCAAGTTCGTCATCGAGAACATCTCGCTGCCGCCCGAGGTCGAGGAGGCCATCGACAAGCGCAGCCAGATGGGCATTCTCGGCAACCTGAACCAGTACACCCAGTTCCAGACGGCGCAGGCCATCGAGGCGGCCGCGCAGAACCAGGGCGGCGCCGGCGAGGGCCTCGGCATCGGCCTCGGCATGGCGCTCGGCCAGCGCGCCGCCGGCGGCATGGCCCAGCCGGGTTACCCGCAGGGGCAGCCGGCGCCGCAGCCCGGCTACGGCCAGCCGTCCGCCGGGCCGGGCGGCCCCGGCACACCGCCGCCGCTGCCGCAGGCCGCGCAGTGGTTCATCGGCGTCGGCGGCCAGCAGCAGGGCCCGTTCGACGAGCCCGCGCTGCGGCAGAAGGCCGCCGCCGGCGAGCTGCGGCACGACACGCTGATCTGGAAGACCGGCATGGCCGCCTGGACCGCGGCGGGCCAGGTGCCCGAGGTGGCACCGCTGCTCGCCAACGTCCCGCCGCCGCTGCCGCCGCAGTAGTGATCCCGGGGACAATGGCCGCCGGGCGCGCGAAGGAAGATCATTTTCGCACGCCCTTTGGCCCTCTAGTCCTGACCCCGTAGTCCTGACCCGGTGGCCTTAGGGGCGACGACATCATGACCGAACCGACCTATCCGCCCGCGCCGACCGCGGCGACGACGTACCCGTGCGGCGGCTGCGGCGCGCGGCTGGAGTTCGCGCCCGGCTCGACGAGCATGCAGTGCCCGTACTGCGGTTTCCGCCAGGAGATCACCGCCGGCGACCGGGAGATCCGCGAGATCGCCTACGGCGAGCTGGCGAGCCTGCCCCGCAAGCCGGTCGGCAGCATCGGGGCGTACACGTACGTCTGCCAGCGGTGCGCCGCCCGGACCGAGACGGACGAGACGGCGAGCGTCTGCCAGTTCTGCGGGGCGCCGCTGGTGATCGACGCGACGGCGTCCGGGCAGATCGTGCCCGAGGGCGTCCTGCCGTTCGCCCTCGACCGCGGCAAGGTCCGGGACGCGATGCGCTCCTGGGTGAAGTCGCGCTGGTTCGCGCCGTCGGGCCTGAAGAAGGTCAGCGAGACCGAGTCGATGAAGAGCACGTACGTCCCGCACTGGACGTTCGACTCGCAGACCGTCTCGGACTACCGCGGCCAGCGCGGCGAGCACTACTGGGTGACCGAGACGTACACGGACAGCGAGGGCAAGTCCCAGACGCGCCGGGTACAGAAGACCCGCTGGCACCCGGCCGGGGGCACCGTCCAGCGCGCGTTCGACGACGTGCTGGTCCCGGCGAGCGGCGTCCTGCCGGTCAAGAAGGTCGACGACCTGGCGCCGTGGCCGCTCGAGAAGGCGCAGCCGTACCAGCCGGAGTTCCTCGCCGGCCACTACGCGCTGCGCTACGACGTCGAACCGGAGAACGGCTTCACCGAGGCCCGCAACCGGATGGCGCCGGTCATCGAGCAGGACTGCAGGCGCGACATCGGTGGCGACGAGCAGCGGGTCTCGTCGGTGAACACCCGGCACAACGACGTCACGTTCAAGCTGATGCTGCTGCCGGTGTGGATCGCGACCTTCATCTACGCCGGCAAGAACTGGCAGATCCTCGTCAACGGCCTGACCGGCGAGGTGCACGGAGAACGCCCCTTCAGCAAGCTGAAGATCGCTCTCGCGGTGATCGCGGCCGTGATCGTCATCGCGATCATCGTCTTCGTCGTCGCCCACCATGGCGGCGGATCCAGCACGACGGGGCAGAGAACCGGCTAGGGACGGGCTCATCGTCCGGTGGGATTCTCGGCCTCCTGACTCCGAGAATCCCACCGGATCACGCGTGCGCCCCGGCCGGCCGTGGCGCGGCGATCAGACTGTCGCCTCGACCGTCCCAGACCTGCGAAGCCGAATCGCGACCACGGTGGGGCACAACCGGCGATCAAGGTGCGCGAGGGGCACCGTCGAGCCGCCCGCGTTCGGCGGCGGGCTCACGGGCGGTAGGTCGGCCAGACGGTCAGCTCCGTGACCTGGGCGCGGGCCGGCATCGCCAGCGTGTGGGCGACCAGGTCGGCGACGTCGTCGGGGCGCAGCAGGCAGTCGGGCTGCCAGGGCCGGCCCTCCAGCTCGAAGATCTTCTGCTGCATCGGGGTGTCGGTCCGGCCGGGAAAGATGCTGCACACCCGCACCCCGGTGTTTGACAGCTCGGCGCGCAGGCTGTCCGCCATCGCCCGCAGGGCGTGCTTGGTGATCGCGTACTGGCTGACGCCCGCCGCCGCGGCCTGGCCCTGGGTCGAGTTGACGAAGACCACGTCGCCCCGCGAACGGACCAGATCGGGGATGAGCCCCTGGGTGAGCGTGTATGGGGCGCGGACGTTCACGGCGAACTGCAGGTCCAGGTCGTCGACGGGCGCCTGGGTCAGCTCGCCGCGCCGGTAGGCGCCCGCTGCGTGCACGAGCGCGGACACGGTCCCGAGGGTGCGCCGGGCCGCGTCGAGCAGGGCGGCGTCGGCGTCGGCGTCGGTCAGGTCCGCGGGGTAGTGGTCCACCGTGAGCCCGGCCCCGCGCGCCTCCTTGGTGAGGCACTCCAGTGCGTGCTGGTCCCGGCCGGTCGCGAACACCCGGGCGCCGTCCCGGGCGAGCCGTAGCGAGATCGCCCGCCCGATGCCGCTGGAGGCGCCGGTCACCAGCACCCCGCGGTCCGCCAGCGGGGGCCGGAGCCGCGCGTGCCGGTCCGGCTCGGTCGCCGCCCGTCGCCGATCTCCTACCATCCGGTCGCACCCCCTGCGCGGCCCCATCCGCCCTGGTGGAGCCAGTGCAGGCAAATCTACCCTTACGTAAGAGTCGATTTTCGCCGGGGTGCTCGGTTGGCGGCCGACCTGCGTCGCCGAAGGTCTCGAAGCCGGGCCGGTGCGTCGGATCGTCCGAGGTCAACGCGGCGAGTGTCATCAGGTGCGCTCCGGCGGAGCTGCCCGCAACGAAGATCGTCGACGGATCGGCGCCGAACTCGGCACCGTGCCCCCGTGCCCACGCGATCACCCTCCTCGCGTCGACCGGGTGGTCACCCAGGCGGCGGCCGGGCGAAGCCGGTAGTTCGCGCTGACGCACACCCAGCCCTCGCCCGCCAGCCGGTGCCGCGCACCCGACCAGGACGACGGCGACCAGATACCCGACCGGCAGCGCGCGGTCCGTCCGTCACGGGGGCGCGCGGTACCCGTCCGCGCTGCCCACCTCGAATGGACAGCACGGTATTGCGCGAGTCATGCCGGTTCGCCCGAATGGTGCCCACGCCGCCGGCTGCCCGCTCCCGGCCGGGCAGCGAGCGCCCAGGTGACGGACATTTCGAGAACCGTCCCGGTCCGCGGAGCTACATTCGCGAGCGGCGCACCACCCGGACCCGGCGGCGGATGCCGCGCCGGGTCCGGGTGCGCGGGCCCGGGTCTCGATCCCCGGCCAACCGGGAGGCGGGCTCCCGGACCGCCGGGCCGAGGGCCAAGCGCGGCGGACACAGCCGACGCGACCCAGGCGACGCGGACAAGGACGACGCGGAGTAGACGACGCGGACAGACGACGCGGACGCAGGCGACGTGGAGCAGGCGACGTGGAGCGCCCAGGCGGCCCCTGGGCCTGGCCGGTGGGCGGGCGAAGCCCACGTGACGTGCCGGGCCGGGCGCCGACGGAGGTACCGATGACAGCGGAGGCACCCATGACGGCGGAGGTGCCGATGACGGCCGAGGTACCCGTGACGGCCGAGGTACCCACGACAGCCGAGGTACCCACGACATCGGAAGGCGCGGTGGGCTCCCTGGACGGGCCGCCGGACCGGAGCCTGGACCGGGCGATCATCGCGCTCGCGGCGCCGGCACTCGGGGCGTTGGTGGCCGAGCCGCTGTTCCTGCTCGTCGACACGGCGATGGTCGGCCATCTCGGGGCGCCGGCGCTCGGCGGCCTGAGCCTTGCGGGGTCGGTGCTCCAGACCGTCGTCGGCCTGATGGTCTTCCTCGCCTACGCGACGACGCCAACGGTCGCCCGGTTGCGCGGAGCCGGCGACCTGCGCGGCGCGATAGCCGCGGGTGTCGACGGTCTGTGGCTCGCCGCGGCGCTGGGCGTCGTCCTCGCCGCGACCGGCTGGTGGGTGACGCCGATGGTGCCGCGCGCGTTCGGCGCGGACCCGGTGGTGGCGCACGAGGCGGCCGTCTACCTGCGGATCTCGATGGCCGGGCTGCCGGCGATGCTGCTGGTCTACGCCGCTGCCGGCCTGCTGCGCGGCCTGCACGACACCCGCACGCCGCTGGTCGTCGCCGGGGCGGGCTTCGCCGTGAACGCCGCGCTGGGCGGCGCGCTGATCTACGGCGCGCACTGGGGCATCGCCGGCTCGGCCGCCGGCACGGTGCTCGCCCAGTGGGCGATGGCGGCCGCCTACCTGACGATGGTCGCCCGGCACGCCCGCCGGGCCGGCGCGAGCCGGGCGCCGCGGGCCGTCGGCCTGCTGCGCGGCATGCACACCGGGTTCTGGCTGCTGCTGCGGACCGCGAGCCTGCGGGCCGCGTTTCTGCTCGTCACCTACGTGGCGACCGCGCTCGGGTCGAACGAGCTCGCCGCGTTCCAGATCGCGATGACGCTGTTCTTCACCGCCGCGTTCGCCCTCGACGCGCTCGCCGTCGCCGCGCAGGTGCTCGTCGGCGATCGGCTGGGTGCCGGCGACGCGGCCGCCGCCCGGATCGTGCTGCGGCGCTGCGTCGCCTGGGGCGTGGGCGGCGGGCTGGTGCTGGGCGCCGTGCTCGCGGCGCTGGCGTGGGTGATCGGCCCGGCGTTCACCAACGCGGCCGACGTCGCCGGGCTGGTCGTCCCGGCGGTGCTCGTGCTCGCCGCCACCGCGCCGCTGGGCGGGCTGGTCTTCGTGCTCGACGGCGTGCTCATCGGCGCGGGGGACAACCGCTATCTCGCCTGGACCGGCCTGCTCAACCTGGTCGGGTTCGCGGTGCCCGCGGGCGCGGTGCTGCTGTGGCAGCCGACGGGCGCGACGGGCGTCGCCTGCCTGATGGCCGCATTCGCGGGCGGCTACCTCTCCGCCCGCGCCGCCACCCTCAGCCTGCGGGTTCGCGGCAGCGCCTGGCTCGTGGCCGGCGCCGTCCGCTGAGAGGCCGGCGCCGCGCGCCGGGCCGGTCGCGCAACCGCCGGCGGTCACGCGGGGTGGCCGCTGCGCCCGCGGAGCCGGTCGACGCGGCGCGTGACGTCCCGACCGCCTACGATTACGCCGTCCTGGGGTTTTCGCCCGGTCTGGCCATGTTCCGTGGCCGCGCCGTCGCCGGAGCCCCACCGGTTCTTCCTCGGGAGGAACGGATGCCGGCCGGGGAGGACAACCAGCCGCGCGCAGCCGCCCTGACACGCCCGCTGCGCACCGCGACGCCCGCCGACGCGACAACCCTCCCCGACCCGGCCTTCTCCCGCCGAAGGGCGGACCTGGACGGGCTGGAGGACGCCGACCTGCCGGCGGGCGACGAGCGTGCGAACGACGCTCGGGCGGCGCCCGGCCCCGGCTGGCTGTGGTGGGCCGTCCTGGTGCTGATCGTGCTGGCGGCACTCGGGCTGCGGCTGTGGTACCTGTTCCACTGGCTGCACCCGATGAAGATCGCCGGGGATGCCTACTACTACCACCACGCGGCGAACTTCTTCGCCGCTGGCCGCGGCTGGCCGCTGCCGAGCGGCCTGCTGAACGACAACGAGTACATCCCCTACGCGCAGCACCCGCCGATGACCAGCATGCTGCTCGCGATCCCGTCGGTGCTCGGGTTCCGGGAGTTCGTCGACCACCAGGTCTTCCTGTGCGGGATCGGTGCCCTGTCGGTGCTGGTCGTCGGGCTGGCCGGCCGGCGGATCGGCGGGGCGGCGACCGGCCTGATCGCCGCCGGCATCGCCGCCGTGTACCCGGGGATGTGGCTGTCCGACCCGCTGGTGATGTCCGAGACGCCCGGCATCCTCGCCTGCGCGCTGCTGATCCTGGCCACCTACCGGCTGTACCACCGGCGCCGGCCACTCGACGTCGTCTGGGTGGGGCTCGCCCTTGCCGCGGCGATGCTGACCCGTGCCGAGCTCGCCCTGATCGCGATCATCCTGGTGGCTCCGTTCGTGCTGCGCCTGCCGACGCTGTCCTGGCGCCGCCGGTTCGGCTATCTGGGCCTCGCGGCGGCAACCAGCGCGGTGGCGATCGCGCCCTGGGTCGGCTACAACCTGTCCCGGTTCGAGCATCCGGTGTTCATCGAGAACGGCCTCGGCGTCACCCTCGCCGTCACCCAATGTGACGACACGTACTACGGGAACCTGCTCGGCTGGTGGATGCTCACCTGTACCGACCCGCTGGGGCCGCCGCCGAAGGAGGCGTCCGAGAGCGACCGGTTCTACCAGGACGCCGCCCTCACCTACATCGGCAACCACGACCACCGGCTGCCCGTCGTCGCCGCGGCCCGCCTGGGCCGGACCTGGGCGGTGTACCGGCCGTGGCAGCAGGCCCAGCTCGACACGATCGAGGAACGGCCGCGCGTCCTCAGCGAGATCGGCACGGTGTCGCTGTGGGGCCTGGCCGCGGTGGGCACCGGCGGGCTGGTGGTGCTGCGCCGCCGGCGGGCGCCGGTGCTGCCGCTGCTGGCGACGCCGCTCGCGCTCTCGCTTGCCTCGGCCGCCATCTACGGCACCACCCGGTTTCGAGCCGTCGGCGAGCCCAGCGTCGTCCTGGCCGCGGCGGTGGCCATCGGCGCGCTGGTCCGGCTGCTGGCCACCCGGCGCGACCGCGCGGCGCCGGGCGCCGCCGCGGTGACCGCCCGGCCGCACGGACGGCGCCGGCACGCGCGCTGACCGCGCGGCGTCCCGTCTGCAGCCTGTCCGGAACCGCCGAGGCCGCCTACTGCCGGACCACCTCCGGCCTCCCGCCGGGGCGCGTCGAAACGCCTTGCCTCGCGCCGAGAACCGTACTCTCGTGTACCGGGACACACAATCCGGCGAGGACCGGGTTCAGGACGCCTTACGCCGCGCGGCGCGGCGCTGGTCGAGCAGCACCACGCCGGCCAGATCGGCGACCGCGGGCTGCGCCGGCCAGGTCAGCCAGCCGCCGCAGCCGGCGCATTCCCACAGCCGGTCGTGGCCGGTCGCGAGCAGGACGCTGTGCCGGGCGCACTCGGCGCAGTACCGCACGATCTCCTGCCGGTCCAGGTGCGCCTCCACGCCGCACAGCTGACCACATATCGGGCCGTGCACCGGCACCGACCCGCCCGCCGGCGCGCCGCCGTCGCCGTCGGATCACCCGGGGCTACGACCGGCGCGGCGGCCGGATGTGAGAATCACGCCGTGACCGACACGGCGGGCCGACCCGACGCACTGCCGGCCCGCGTCGAGACGCTGGTCAGGGCCGCCTGGGTGCTGACCGTCGGCCCCGCGGGTGACCTCGCCGACGGCGCGATCCATCTCCGCGCCGGCGAGATCGTCGCCGTCGGCCCGTACGCCGAGCTGCGCCAAGCGCTGCCCGACGTCCTCGTCGTCGGGGACGGCACCGGGCTCGCCATCCCGGGCCTCGTGAACGCGCACACGCACCTGTCCGAGGCGCTGACGACCGGGATGGGGTCCGAGCTCTCGCTGTTCGAGTGGGGCGAGCGGATCGTCGGCCCGCTCGGCGCCGTCCTCACCGTCGAGGACGCGCGCGAGGGCACCCTGCTGCGCGCCGTCGAGCTGCTGCTGACCGGCGTCACCACCGTCAACGACATGTTCGTGCACAGCAACCCGGACGAGCTCGCCAGCCTCGGCGTCGTCGACGGGCTGGTGCGCGCCGGCCTGCGCGGCGTCGTCTCGTTCGGCGCCGAGGACGCCTTCGTCCCGGGCGCGCGCTGGGCCGACGTCGCGCGGATCATGGAAGAGCAGGACGCCCTCGCCGGCGCCGTCGCGCTCGCCGCCCGTCGCGGCGCGCCGCTCGGCTTCCGTTACGGCGTCGGCACGCTGCTCGGCCAGAGCGACGAGCTGCTGGCCGCCGGCGTCGACGCCTGCCGCGCCCGCGACTGGGCGGTGCACACCCACCTCGCCGAGGTACGCGAGGAGCTGGTCGCCGCGAGCGGCCGCTGGGGCCGGCGGACCATCCCGCACGCGCTGCGTCTCGGCCTGTTCGAGCGGCCGCTGATCGCCGGGCACGCGGTGTGGGTCACCGAGGCCGACGTCGAGATCCTCGCCGGGCACGGGGTCGCGATCGCCCACAACCCGGTCGCGAACATGATCCTCGGGTCCGGCGTGTGCCCGGTGCCCCGGCTGCGCGCCGCCGCCATCCCCGTCGGCATCGGCACCGACGGGGCCGCCTCCAACGACAGCCAGGACATGCTGCAGGCGGTCAAGACGGCGGCGCTGCTGCAGAAGGTGCACGCCGTCGACGCGGCGGTGATCGACGCGGCGACGGTGCTGCGGATGGCGACCCTCGAGGGCGCCCGGGCGCTGGGCCTGGACGGGCTGGTCGGCAGCCTGGAGCCCGGGAAGCGGGCCGACGTGGTGCTGATGCAGGACTCGGTCTGCGTCTCGATGCTGCACGACCCGTGCGGCCAGCTCGTCTACGGCGCGTCGCCGCGGGCGGTCCGGGACGTCTGGGTCGACGGGCGCAGGCTGGTGGCCGACCACACCTGCGTCGCCGTCGACGAGCGCGAGCAGGTCGAACGCGCCCGACCGCTCGCCCGCCGGCTCGCCGTGGCGTCCGGCCTGGCCGCGGCCGGCGTCTCCCGCCTCGCCGGGCCGCCGGACTGGTCGGCGCGCTCGGTCAGCCCCCGATAGTCGGTCAGCCCCAGGTCATGAGGTTGCGGGGCAGGCCGCCGGGCGGCGGGACCACCCCGTAGCTGAGCCGGCGTGCGTCGGTGCTGCCGGTGCCGGTGGGTCTGGCCCGCAGCGACTCCAGATCGGTCGGCCCGGCCGAGCCCCGGGCCGCGATGGTCCGGATCGACGGCTGGCCCGCGCGGCCGCCGGCGACCGGCGGACCGTCGGGGTCCGCTCCGGCCATCGGGTCGACCAGGTCGTCGGGGCCCGGCGGATCCTCCGTGTCGGTCGGCAGCCGCAGCGACAGCGGCGCCCGCACCGGCATCGCGCGGCCGCCGCGGATCACGATCGTGGCGCGCAGCACGTCGTCCATGAGCGACTCGCCGGACGGGTCGGCCGCGGGCCCGGTCACGGCGGCCCGCAGGAACCACCGCGGCCCGTCGATGCCCACCAGCCGGACGGGGCCTGCCCGGCCGGACAGCGCCGCCGGGCCGGCGGCGACGGCGAGGACCGGAAAGTCCGGCAGGGCGCCCAGGCCGGCGGGGGCTGACCGGACGGCGCCGTCGGGAGCCGGCGCGGCGCTCTCGGCGGGGTGCTGGCCGGGCGGGGTGGTCGCCTCGAGCCACAGCTGCGGGCCGAAGCGCCCGGGGCGGGTGATGGTGTCGGCCGGGCCGCCCGTCCACACCGACGTCACCGCACCCGGTGCCGATGTTGGCGTGGCGGCATCGGCCACTCCCGGCCCGGCGGACACGCGGGCGGCCGGGCCCAGCGGTGCGGCGGCCCGGCGGACCTCGGCCAGGACGTCGTCCCAGACTCCGCGGGTCTTCGGCGCCGCGAAGGCGGCGAGCTCCATCGCGGACCTGCCGGCGAGCGCGACGACCGCGACCACCCGGCCGGCGTCCAGCCGCAGCTGGTACTCGACGCCGTCGAGCAGCGGCACGAGCAGCGAGCCGAGGTCGAGCCGGCGCACGCCGTCGCTCGGCGCCAGCCGCAGGTCGTACGGCCCGGCGGGCGCGACGCCGTCCGGGACGAGCTCCACCAGCCCGTCGCCGCCCGGCAGCCCGTCGCGGGCCAGGGCGGCGCCGAGCGCGCCCGCCCGGCGTCCGGCGCGCTGGGACCACGCGGACCGCATCCACCTGAACACCCGACCGCCCCCGCCCTGGCAGCCACCTGTCGCGACGCCGCCGGGGCGGTCCGTCCGGATTCCCATCCGCACCGACCACGGCCGGCCGCCGCGATGTCGTCCTCGACGCTACGTGCCGCGACCCCGGCGGACAACCAGGTTGGCGGACCGCCGGACAGGTCACCGTGGTCCACGCCGGTCCGCCTCACCGGACGGGGGCTGCCGGGCCGCGCGAGGCCGGCCGCCGACCACCCGTGCGGCGGGGAAGGGACTGGCCCGGTGCGGGTCTGGGAGGGGGAGCAGGCAGACTGACGGGCGTGGGCGGAACCGACAGGGACGAGCAGGTCGCGGTGCGGCTGACGGGCGAGACGGCGGAGCTGGTCCGTTCCGCCGCGGAGAGCCTGGGCGCGACATTGGAGGATTTCGCCGTCGAGGCGATGCGGCGCTACGCCGCCGACACGATGGCCGACCGCCGGCTGTTCGGCGCCACCGACGAGGCGTGGGGTGAGCTGGAGGCGCTGCTCGGCGGGCCGGCCCCGGACGAGGCGCCGCGGCTGCGCGAGCTGCTGGAGGACGGTCCGGACGAGGACGGCAGGTGAGCGCCCGGTCGGCGGTCCCCCCGGCCCGGCTTACCGCCGCGCACGACATCCGCGGCTTCCGCAGCGGGCACGATGTGCTCGACGGCTGGCTGCGCCATCACGCCCTCGATCAGCACGAGGAGGGCGTGACGACCTTTGTCGTCACCGACGGCGCCCGGGTGGTCGGCTACTACAGCCTTACCCGCAGCGCGGTCGAGCACGTCCGCGCCGGCGCCTCGCGCCGGTGGGGACGTCGGCCCGCCGGGCCGGCCGAGCCGCTGCCGGCGCTGCTCATCGGCCGGCTCGCGGTCGACGAGACCGCGCAGGGCCGGGGCGTCGGCCCGCGGCTGCTGCGGGACGCGGTCATGCGGGCGGCCACGGTCTACCGGACGGCGGGGACGCCGCTGCTGCTCGCGCACGCCGTCACCGCTCCGTCCCGGGCCTTCTACCGGCATTTCGGCTTCGCCGCGACCCGGCTCGACCCGTACCTCGTCGCGCTGGCGCTGCGGCACGCCACCGCCGGACCGGGGCCGCGGTTTCGTGACTGAGCCGGTCGCGGCGACGACCGCGACCGGCGGTGCCGCCCCGCCGGGCCCGGCCGTCCCCGGCGGCTCGCGGGCGCGCCGCCTCGGCCGGCTGTTCACCGCCGACCTGCGCCCGCTGCGCGAGTCGCCGGCGTTCCGCCGGTTCTGGCTCGGCGAGGTGCTCAGCGCGACCGGCACCCAGGTCGTCCTCACCACGGTGCTGCTGCAGGTCTACGCCGACACCGGGTCGAACTTCGCCGTCGGCGCGATCGGTGCGGTGACGTTCGTCTCGCTGCTGGTGTTCGGCCTGGCCGGCGGCACGGTCGCGGACGCCGCCGACCGTCGGGTGCTCGCGCTGCTGACCGCGTCCGGGCTGATGCTGACCTCGGTGGCGCTGACGCTGCAGGCCCAGCTCGGGGCCGCGGCGTGGCTGCTGTTCATCCTGATCGGGTTACAGGCGTCGCTGTCGGCGCTGGACTCGCCGATCCGGCGGACGTTCGCCGCGCGGCTGCTGCCCGCCGACCAGCTGCCGGCGGTCGGGGCGCTCGAGGGCTTCTCCATGACGGCGGCGCTCACCGGTGGGCCGCTGCTCGCCGGCCTGCTCGTGTCCACGGTCGGCTTCCGGGCCGCCTACGCCGTCGACGTCGTCTCCTACCTGGGCCTGCTCTACGCGACCTGGCGGCTGCCGTCGATGCGGCCGGAGGGCGGTGGCACCCGCGCCGGCCTCGCGAGCGTCCTCGACGGCTTCCGGGTGCTGCGGGCGAGCCCGGTGCTGCTCATGACGTTCCTCGTCGACCTGGACGCGATGATCTTCGGCATGCCGCGGGTGCTGTTCGCCTCGATGGCCGTGACCCAGTTCCACGGCGGCCCGCGGACCACCGGCGTGCTCTACGCGGCGATGGCCGTCGGCGGGACCGTGGTGGCCGCGACCGGCGGCTGGTTGTCCCGGGTGCGCCGCGAGGGCCTGGTGGTCGCGCTGGCGATCGCGGTGTGGGGCGCCGCGGTCGCGCTGTTCGGGCTGGCTGGGTCGCTGCCGCTGGCGATCGGCCTGCTGGTCATCGCCGGGGCGGCGGACACTGTCTCGGCGGTGCTGCGGATCACGATCCAGCAGGTCGCGGCGCCCGACGCGGTCCGCGGCCGGATGGCCGGTCTGTTCATGGTGACGGTGGCCGCCGGGCCGAGCCTCGGCGACGTCGGGCACGGCGTGTTCGCCGGCTTCACCTCGCCGGGGCTCGCCGCGTTCGTCGGTGGCGGGGTAAGCCTGCTGGGCCTCGCCGCGCTGGTCGCCGCGGTGCCCTCGTTCGCCCGCTATGACGGCCTGGCCGCGGCGGAGGCCCTCCGGCGGCCGCCGGACGTCGACGAGGGCCAGGGGGGCCAGGGGGGCCAGGGGGGCTACGAGGGTCAGGAGACCTACGAGGGCTAGGGGAGCTTGCGGGCGATGGTGAGGCCGTCCGCGAGCGGGAGCATGACGGCCTCGACGCGGGGGTCGGCGACCACGTGCTCGTTGAAGTGCCGCATGGCCACCACGCTCGGGTGCGTGTTGTCAGCGTGCAGGACCGCGCCGTACTGCAGCACGTTGTCCACCAGAATCAGGCCGCCGGGCAGCATTCTGGGCATCAACTGCTCGTAGTACGTTACGTAGGACGTTTTGTCGGCGTCGATGAATGCCAGACCAAAGGTCGGCTCGGCCGGGAGCTTTGACAGTGTGTCGGTCGCCGGGCCGAGGCGCAGCTCGATCCGGTCCGCGACGCCGGCCTGCTTCCAGTGCTCCTGGGCGATCGATGTCCATTCGTCATTGATGTCCAGGCAGAGGAGTCGCCCGTCGGCCGGCATACCACGCGCGATGCACAGCGACGAGTAGCCGGTGAACGTGCCGATCTCGATGGCGTTGCGGGGTGCGACGGCCGCGGCGAGAATGGAAAGGAAGGTGCCCTGCTCACCCGGGATCTGCATCTCGGACTCGGGTCCGAGCGCGGCGGTACGCTCGGCGAGGTCCGCGCGGACCTTGTCCGGCGGAGTGCTGTGCGCGCGGAGATACCGCAGGATGCCACCGTCGATGAACGCCGATTTTGTTTCCGAACGGAGGAACCCGGGGAGGTTCTGTCGCACCACAGCTACCCGTTTCGTCGTGACGTCACGAAGTCGCTGTGCCTGACGTTCGTACACGATGTCTCCAGGAGTAGTCGGCTGACCTGGCTGACCCTAGACCCCGAAACCTGGGTCGATCCCGTGTGATGACGGTGATCCCGACAAGAACCGGTAAAGATCAGCCTACTGGCGGGTCTTTGCTCGCCGCGCGCGACCGCATTGCGTCGCAGGACCTGGAGAAACACGGCGGGAAGAGCCTCGGCCGCCCTGTCAAGGGGTGCGGCCGAGTCGCTCGGATTCTCTGTGCACGAGTTCGTCCGGCGTGCGGCGATGTGGCCGCCCGCACGGTCCGTCGCTCGGGAGAAATGAGGGTGTCGTCAATGGCGAATATGGCCGGCCGCGGTCACGCGGCCCAGGACAGCCGCGCCCCCGTGGCCCGTGCGGGCCGGGGCGCGAAGGGTACCGACCTCGGCATCGTCGGGCTGGGGATCCTCGGCTTCATCTTCAGCTTCATGCCCTGGTTCGGCGTCCGGTACAGCGGGTTCAACACCGCCGGGCAGGCGCAGACCTGGCACTCGAACCTCAACGCGTGGCACTCCGGCGCGCTGGCCTGGATCCCGGTCGTGCTCATGCTCATCGCCGCCGGGCTCGCGGCGGCGCACCTGGTCACCCACGGCCGGATGACCGGGATCGGCTCGGTCCCGCTGGCGACCGCGATCGCGGTGGCCAGCATCGCGGCGGTGGTCCTGATCGCCATCCGCTGGCTCACCCTGCCGCGCATCTACGGCAGCTACCTCGGCTTCCCAGGTCTCTCGTCCGGGGCCCGCTACGGCCTGATCCTCGGCCTGATCACCTCGATCCTCATGACGCTGCTGGCGCTGAACACGATCAGGTCGAGCAGCCCGGCCGACGCCGGCCGGCCCGGGGGCGCCGACCGCGGCCCCGCGCTGGGTGGCTACTCGGGGCGCGGCACCGAGCGTGGCCGCGTCCTCGATCGGGACCGCGAGTACACCGGCGCCGAGTACCCCGGCGGCCGGCGGCAGGGCACGGGCGGCCAGGACGTCGGCCCGCTCGGCGGGAACACGGCCGACCGGCCCGCGGGCACCGGCCGGGACGCCGGTGGCCGCCAGGAGGGTGGCCGCGCCGAGCGCGGCATGGACCAGCCCTACCCGGACCGGGGCACCGGACCGGGGCCCGCCGGCGAGGGTGACCGGTCCGACCGGTTCCCGGACGAGCGCTGGGAGCGCTGAGCCGGCGCTAGAAGCAGTCCCGGGTGGGTGACCAGGCCCTGGTCACCCACCCGGGCGTCGTTCCCGGCGGCCCCGCCGCGCAGCCCTGCCCTATGCGGTCCGGACGCTGTCGCCGCCCCCGGTGGACGCGGCGACGGACGCGGAGACCGAGATCTCGGCGCGGTCGTCGAGACCGGCGACGAGCCGCGGGCCCGCGGGCGCCGCCGGCAGGTCGAGGACCACGAGCAGGCCGCCCCCGTCCGCCTCGTCGAGCCGGACCTGGCCGCCGTCCGCCACCGCGAGCGCGTGCACGACCGCGAGGCCGAGCCCGTGCCCCCGCCGGTCCGCACGCACGGCGCGGTCCATCCGGAACCGCTCGAACGCGGCGGCACGGGCCGTCGCGGTCATCCCGGGTCCCTCGTCGGCGACCGTCAGCCGGATCATGCGGGCGGTGCGGCCTACCGGCGCGTCCTGCGCCGGCCGGTCGGAACGGCTGGCCAGGCGCCCGACCGCGCCCCCGTCGGCGGTCGGGACCGCGTAGCCGCCAGCGTCCATCTCGGCGCGGACGATCACCCGACCACCCGCGACGGTCGCCTCCAGCGCGTTGGACAGCAGGTTGTCCAGGACCTGCTCCAGGTGGCCCGGCGTCAGCAGCGCGCGGATGCCGGCCGGCGTCTCGTCGAACAGCTGGACGTGCGCCGCCGCGGCGACCGGCCGCCAGGTGGCGACCCGGCCGGCGACCACCCGGTCGACCTGCACCGACACCCGCGCGGACGGCCCGCGCGGCGCCTGCGCGCGGGCCATTGCGAGCAGGCCGTCGACCATCCGGGACAGCCTGTGCACCTCGGCGAGGGTGCCGCCGACCTCGCCGGCGGCGGCCGGGTCGGCGGCCAGGTCCTGGCCGAGCAGCTCCAGGCGCAGCCGCATGGCGGTCAGCGGGGTGCGGATCTGGTGGGACACGTCGGCGAGGAACGCCCGCTGCCCGTCGACCAGCTCCTCGATCTGCCCGGCCATGGCGTCGAAGCTCGCCGCGAGCTCGCGGACCTCGGCCGGGCCGCCGACGCGCCGCGCGCGGGCCGCCAGGTCGCCGTCGCCGAGCCGCGCCGCCGCCCGCTCCAGCCGGCGCAGCGGCCGGCTCACCCAGCGGGCGAGCAGCACCGACAGCGCGAGCGCCAGCAGGCCGGCGAGGCCCGTGCCGATGACCAGCCGCACCCAGCGCGCCCGGATCTCCGCCCGGGTGTCGTGGTCGGAACGGGCGACGACCAGCACCGAGAGCACCCCGGTGGAGGTGGTCACCGGGGTGACGACGACCTGCCGGTGGCCGTTCGCCGCGGTCGGCTCGAGCACGACCCGCTGCTCGGATGCCAGCCTGATCTGGGCCGTGGTCAGCGGGACCGGCTGGCCCGAGGACGCGGTCAGCCGTCCGTCCGGGCTGTAGAGGGCCAGGTCGTCGTCGGGCCGGATGACGTCGTCGCCGCTCCTGTCGGACTCGCCGGAGCCGGTGGATCCGTAACCGTCGTCGTACGCCGAGCCGTCGTCGGAGCCGGTGCCCGCGGACTGGTCGGGCAGCCGGGGCGTGTCCGTGCCCAGCCGGCGCCACTTGACCTCGGCCGCGTAGGCGTCCGCGCTGGCGGCGGTCCGCAGCGTGAGCAGCGTCCGGTCGTGCCGGGCGGCGTCCATCCCGAGCGGGATGCAGACGCCCACCATCAGCAGCGCCGTCAACAGCAGCTGCACCGCCAGGATCCGCTTGCTCACGGCGGGCCACCCGCCCGCCCGGCCTCGGCGACCGCGTCGGCGAGGCGGAAGCCGACACCGTAGACCGTCTCGATCAGGTCCGGGCGGCCGAGCTTGCGCCGCAGCGAACCCACATGCACGTCGAGCACCTTCGTCGAGCCGAACCAGGGCCCCCAGACGGCCTGGAAGATCTCCCGCCGGGTGCGTACCCGGCCCGGGTCCGCCGCGAGGAAGGCGAGCAGGTCGAACTCGCGGGCGGTGACGGCGAGGCGCCGGCCGTCCAGCTCGATCCGCCGCGTCCGCCGGTCGACGAGCAGGGCGCCGTGCCGGACCACGTCGCCCCGGTCCCCGGCGGCGTCACCGCTGTCGCTGTCGCTGTCGCCGCCGCCCGGACCCGCCGCGGTGGCGTCGCCGCCGGTCGCCTGCCCGGGCACAGGCGTGCGGACCCCGTCGCCGGGCCGCCCCGCCTCGTCGGTCCGGGCGGTCTGCGCCACGCGGGCGGCCTCGGCGAGCGCGGCGACGCGGGCGAACCGGCGCCGCACGGCGCGGATCCGGGCCAGCAGCTCCTCGAACCCGAACGGCTTGACCAGGTAGTCGTCGCCGCCGAGGTCGAGCGCCTCGACCCGGTCGGACTCGTCGGCGCGCGCCGTCACGACGATCACCGGGATGTCGCCGAGCGCCCGGATCCGCCGGCAGACCTCGGTGCCGTCCAGGTCCGGCAGCCCCAGGTCGAGTAAAACGACGTCCGGCGGGTCGTCGCCGCCGACGGCCGCGAGCGCCGCCGCCGCCGTCGCGACCCGGCGCGCCGCGTACCCGGCCCGCCGCAGACCGCGCACCAGCTGTGTCCCGACAGCCTCGTCGTCCTCGACGACCAGCACCGCGGCCTCGTCCGCCCGTGGCGGCGCGGACCCGGTCGCCGGCCGGTCCAGGCCCGGCGCGCTGCGCGCCGTCATGCCCGCCGCCCGGCGGCGAGATCGGGCTCGGTGCGCCGCGGGCGCCAGGACCGGCGGGCCGCGTCCAGCAGGTCGGCTGCCGCGTCGAGCGGAAGGTCCAGCAGCCGGGCCTGGAGGAGCTCGCGACCGCGCTCGGGAAGGGTGGACTCGATGATGGCTCGCGCCTCCCGTTTCGACAGGGCACCGCCGTCCGCCTCGCGGGCCTGGCCGACGAGCGCCTCCCGCCAGACGTTGCCGAGCCGGCCGTGCGCGCGGTCCAGCAGGAACCGCAGCCAGCGGTCCTGCCCGGCGCTCTGGGCCGGGTCGACCGCGGCGTAGGCCAGCACCCAGAGCCGACCGCCGTCGGGGCCGCGCCCGGCCGGCAGCGGCGGCCGCGGGCGCCATTTCGGCGCCGGCGCCCCGGGCGCGAGACCTCCCGGTGTGCCCGGGTGGGCCGGGCGGGGCTGCTCCCCGCCGGTGACGGCGGCGGCCGCCCGGGGTGCGGCGGCGAGGGCCGGATGGTCCGCGCGGACCAGGGCGGCGAGCGCGTCGGCGTTGGCCGCCAGCAGCAGCCGGGGCAGCCAGCCGCCCGGGTCGTCGGTCAGGTCGGCGGCGACCATGACGGGCCGGTGTGCACGCGCCGCCGGCGGCAGCCCCTGCGCGAGCAGCGTCGCGAGCCGGGTGTGCGTCACGGGCCGGTCGCCGGCGGTTCCCGGGGGTGGCGGCGCCTCCCCGACGAACACCAGGCCGCCGCCGGCCGCGGCCGGCTTCGAGGCGCCGGGGCCGGGCGCGGCGGCCCGGGCGGCGTCGGCGTCGGCGGCGGCCTCGATCGCGGCCGTGACGAGGTCCCGCAACGCCGGCTCCGGCAGCTGCCGGGGGGCGCTCTCCAGGGACGCCCGACCGCGGCTGTAGATCGCCGCGTCGACGGCCAGCGGGCCGGTGCCGCGGTCCACGTGCCGCCAGGTGTGCGAGGTGGGCCGGCAGACGTACAGATCGGCGCGCGCCCCGACCGCCTCGGCGCCGTCGTAGGCGTGGAACGCCGGCAGCATCGCCTCGAGGGCGAAGCCGGCGTCGGACAGCGCCCGCTGCGTCTTCCAGCCGAGCGTCGGCGTCCGGTCGGAGAAGCCGTAGGCGAGCAGCACCCGGCCGCGCTCCCGGTCCCCGAGCCCCTCCGCGCCGCGCGCGCAGAACAGCGCCACCCCCTCGGGGGTGTAGGGCGGGTCGGTGAACGCCAGGTCGGCGCTGGCGACCACGGCTGGCGGCAGGCCGAACCGCAGGTCGGCGAAGTAGGGCTGGACGTCGAGGTCCCGAACCCGGGCCTGCAGGTGCAGGAAGGACAGCAGCTCGTCGTCGACGTCGACGACGGTCACCCGCAGGCCGGGGATCACGGCGGCCGCGGCCAGCGACGTGAGGTCGTGGTCGCCGACGCAGAGCAGCCGCCGGCCGGTCAGGTCGTAGCTGGCCGCGAGCCACAGCGCCCGGCGGACGACCGTCTCGGCGGTGGCGGCGACGTGGTCGAGGTCGGCGCGCGGCCGGGGCGCGGCGGCGATCAGCTCCCGCATCGTGGCGACCAGGTCGGCGTGCGCGGCGAGTGGCCCGGCCAGGGGTTCCGCCGGCGTCGCGGCGACGTCGTCGGCGCCGATCAGCCGGCGGTAGGCGGCGACCAGCTCGGGGCGCAGCCGGGGACCGGCCGCCGGGTCGTCGATGAGATCGTCACCGAGCGCCGTGAGCACCTCCTCGACGGTGCGCCGCGGCAGCCCGGCCGTGCGCACCAGCCGCCCGGCCGCGTCCGCGCCCCGGCCCGCCGGGTGCGGCGGTGCGGCGGCCCGTGCGCCGGGCGTCGTGAGGCCGGCCACCAGCGTCCGCAGCGGGCGCCCGTAGGCCCCGGCGGTCGCCAGCAGCGTCATCAGCCTGGCCTGGCCGTCCGTTTCGTCCGTTTCGTCCGTCTCGGGCGGTCCCGCAGGCCCGATCGCGGCGGCGGCATCGGGGCGCGCCGGCTCGGCTGTCGGGCGCGGACCGTCGCCGGAAGTCACCATGCCAGCGTGCCACCTCCCCATCGCGGGACGATCGCGGGCGTCGGGAGAAAGACCGGTCATCTGCCCACCGTCGACGCGCCGGCCGGGCTGGCCCTGCCGGCTGGCCCGGCCGGGCGGCCGTCGGATCCGTCATCCGGGCGGGCGGCGAACGGGGCAACTGTGTGATATTACGGCGCGCGGGCAGGACGATTCGTGTGCGACGACCGATACTCTCATGGCGTGTGGAGAAGGCTGGACCTCCGCGGTGAGGCACTGAGGGCACTGTCCCCGGCCGGGATCCGCCAGCGGCTGCCCCGCGCCGCGACCGACGTCGACGTGGCGCTGGAGGCGGTCCGACCGATCGTCGACGACGTCCGAGACCGTGGCGACGCCGCCGTGCTGGCCGCCGCCGAGCGGTTCGACGGCGTCCGTCCCACCTCGGTGCGTGTCCCGACGGAGGCGCTGGACCGGGCGGCACGCGAGCTCGACGAGGCGGTACGCGCGGCCCTCACCGAGGCGATCCGGCGCACCCGTCTCGTCCATCGCGCCCAGCTGCGGGAGCCGGTGACGATCGAGGTCGCGCCCGGAACGACGGTCACCGAGCGGTGGGTGCCGGTCGACCGGGTCGGGCTGTACGTGCCGGGCGGGCGGGTCGCCTACCCGAGCAGCGTCGTGATGAACGTCGTGCCGGCCCAGGAGGCCGGCGTCGGCGCGCTCGCCGTTGTCTCCCCGCCGCAGCGGGACACCTCGGGCCCGGGGGGCACCGCCGGCCCGTGGCACGGCCTGCCGCACCCGGTCGTGCTGGCCGCCTGCCAGCTGCTCGGCATCGACGAGGTGTACGCCGCGGGCGGCGCGCAGGCGGTCGCGATGCTCGCGCACGGCACCGAGAGCTGCCCCGCCGTCGACGTCGTCACCGGCCCGGGCAACGTCTACGTCGCCGCCGCCAAGCGCCTGCTGCGCGGGATCGTGGGCATCGACGCCGAGGCCGGCCCGACGGAGGTCGCGGTCCTGGCCGACGACACCGCCGACCCGGCGTTCGTCGCCGCCGACCTGATCGCCCAGGCCGAGCACGACCCGATGGCCGCGTGCCTGCTGGTGACGCCGTCCGCCGAGCTCGCCGACGCCGTCGAGGTCGAGCTGGGCAAGCAGGTCCCGGTGACCCGGCACCGCGGACGAGTCGAGGAGTCGCTGGCGGGTCAGGGCATCGTCGCCCTCGTCGACGACGTCGACGCCGGCCTGCGGGTCGTCGATGCCTGGGCCGCCGAGCACCTGCAGATCCAGACGGCCGACGCCGCGGCCGTCGCCGCCCGGGTCCGGCACGCCGGCGCCGTCTTCGTCGGCCCGTACGCCCCCGTCCCGCTCGGCGACTACCTGGCCGGCTCGAACCACGTGCTGCCCACCGGCGGCACCGCGCGGCACTCCAGCGGACTGTCGGTGGCGGCGTTCCAGCGCCAGGTGCACGTCGTGACGTGCACGAAGGCGGCGCTTGCGGACGTCGCGCCGCACGTCGCCGCGCTCGGCGCGGCCGAGGACCTGCTTGCCCACGTCGACGCGGTGGAGGTGCGCTTTCGATGACGAGGCGCTCGGGAAGTGCGGGGAACGTCGCCGGCAGCCACGGGGCCGGCCCCGCAGCAGTCGGCTCCGCCCGGCCGTGGCGGCCGGTTACGCTCGACGACCTGCCGCTGCGCGACGACCTGCGCGGCCGGTCGCCATACGGCGCGCCCCAGCTGGACGTGCCGATCCGGCTGAACACGAACGAGAACCCGCACCGGCCGTCCGCCGAGCTGGTGGACGCCCTTGGCAAGGCCGCGACGCTGGCCGCGACCGAGGCGAACCGCTATCCGGAGCGGGAGGCCGAGGCGCTGCGCGCCGACCTCGCCTACTACCTCACCCCGGACGCCGGCTTCGGCGTGCACACCAGCCAGGTCTGGGCGGCGAACGGCTCCAACGAGGTGCTCCAGCAGCTGCTGCAGGCGTTCGGCGGCCCGGGCCGACGGGCGCTGGGCTTCGAGCCGTCGTACTCGATGCACCGGCTGATCTCGCTGGCGACCGCGACCGCGTGGGTCGCCGAGGGCCGGTCCGCCGACTACACCCTCGACCCGGTCGCCGCCGGGGACGCAGTGCGCCGCCACCAGCCGTCGCTGGTCTTCCTGTGCTCGCCGAACAACCCGACCGCGACCGCGCTGCCGCTCGACGTGGTGAAGGCGGTGTGCGTCGCGGCCGAGGAGATCGGCGGCTGCATGGTCGTCGTCGACGAGGCGTACGCCGAGTTCCGCCGCACCGGCGTGCCGAGCGCGCTGACGCTGCTGCCCGAGCAGCCGCGGCTCGTCGTCACCCGGACGATGAGCAAGGCGTTCGCGCTTGCCGGCGCCCGGGTCGGCTACCTCGCCGCGCACCCGGCGGTCGTCGACGCGCTGCAGCTCGTCCGGCTGCCCTACCACCTGTCGTCGTTCACCCAGGCCGTCGCGCGCACCGCGCTGGCATACGCCGACGAGTTGCTCGGCACCGTCGAGGCGGTGAAGGGGCAGCGGGACCGGATCGTCGACGAGCTGCCGGCGCTCGGCGTTCGGGTGGTGCCGTCGGACGCGAACTTCGTGTTGTTCGGCCTGTTCCGCGACCAGCGCGCCGTCTGGCAGGGGCTGCTGGACGCGGGCGTGCTCGTCCGTGACCTGAGCCTGCCCGGCTGGCTGCGGGTCACCGCTGGCCTGCCGAACGAGACCGACGCGTTCCTCGGCGCGCTGCGCTCGGTCCTGGCGAGGGACCCGTCGATGCTGGCGGGTGCCTGAGATGGCGGCGGCGCGGACGGCGCGGATCGAACGCAAGACGCTGGAGTCGGCGGTGCTCGTCGAGCTCGACCTCGACGGCAGCGGCGTCGCGTCCGTGCAGACCGGGGTCGGGTTCTACGACCACATGCTCGCCCAGCTCGGCAAGCACGGCGGCTTCGACCTGACCGTCCGGACCGAGGGCGACCTGCACATCGACGCGCACCACACCGTCGAGGACACGTCGATCGCGTTCGGCGAGGCGCTGCGGGCGGCGCTCGGGGACAAGGCCGGCATCCGCCGGTTCGGCGACGCGATGGTGCCGCTGGACGAGGCGCTCGTGCAGGCCGCCGTCGACCTGTCCGGCCGGCCGTACTGCGTGCACGTCGAGCCCGACCTGGCGCCGATGATCGGCACGTTCGACACGACGCTCACCCGGCACATCTTCGAGTCGATCACCTCGGCGGCCCGGATCGCGCTGCACGTCCGGGTGCTGTCCGGCCGCAACGCGCACCACGTCGTCGAGGCGCAGTTCAAGGCCGTCGCCCGGGCGATGCGGGACGCCGTCGCCTACGACGCCCGGGTCGCCGGCATCCCGTCGACCAAGGGCGTGCTGTGAGCCGACCCTCGGTCGTCGTGCTCGACTACGGCTCGGGCAACCTGCGCTCGGCGCAGCGGGCGGTCGAGCGGGCCGGCGCCGACGTCACCGTGACCGACGACCTGGCCGCCGCCGCCCGGGCGGATGGGCTGGTCGTGCCCGGGGTCGGCGCGTACGCCGCCTGCATGGCGGGGATCGACCGGGTCGGCGCCGGGCCGGCGATCCGGGCGCGGGTCGCCGCCGGCCGGCCGGTGCTGGGGATCTGCGTCGGCATGCAGATCCTCTACGACCTGGGTGACGAGCACGGGGTGCGCACCCGCGGCCTGGGCCTGCTGGCCGGCGAGGTTCGCCGGCTCGCCGCGCCGATCCTGCCGCACATGGGCTGGAACACGATCGCGGCGCCGGCCGGCTCGACGCTGTTCGCCGGCCTGCCCGCGGCGACGCGGTTCTACTTCGTGCACTCCTACGCGGCGAAGGCCGACCCGGGAGCGGGCGACACGGTCGCCGAACACGGGGAGCCGTTCGCCGCCGCCGCGGAGCGCGGCCCGCTGTGCGCGACCCAGTTCCACCCGGAGAAGTCCGGCGACGCCGGCGCGCAGGTGCTGGCGAACTGGCTGGGCACGCTCGCCTGACCGGGCCTAGCGGGGCCTGGCCGGGGCGCGGGCACCGGCGGCGGCGAAGGCGGCGATCAGGTCGACCGCCTCGTCGAGCGCGGCGGGGCGGTGGGGATAGCTCAGTGCCGCGAACGCGACGCCGCGCATCCACCGGGTGAGGAACGCGAACTCGCGCGCGGCGTCCGCCACCGGGATGAGCGCCGTGCGCATCAGCCCGGCGCGCAGCAGCAGCAACCCGTCGACCGGCGGCAGCGAGGCCAAGCCCGTCGGGGTCGCGTCGTCCACGCCGACATCCGCGGACGCGATGGCGGTCGCGGTCGTCTCGGGGGGCTCCGGGCTGTCGACCCGGATCACGGCGGCGACCGGGACGGGGTGGTCGGCGAGTCCCGCGATGGCGTGCCGGCTCTTCGTCGTGTAGCGGGGCAGCGGGATGCCGGCGTCGAGGCCGAGCAGCGCGCCGGCGTCGTCCCAGAGCCGGACCTCGCGGCTGCACGACATGACCTGGGCGTTCGCCCCATCGAGGCGCAGCACGGCCGCGTCGTCGCCGAGCAGCGGCCAGCCGAGCCGGCGGTGCAGGGCGGTGCTGAGCGTCGACTTCCCGGCGCCGGACCGGCCGACCAGCAGCAGCGCACCGCCCGGCCCGAGTAGCGTGCCCGCGTGCAGCACCGGCGTGTCCCGCCCGGTGGCCACCGCCCACGGGATGACGGCGGAGACGAGATGGTCCGCCTCGGGCTGGCTGGGCGGCCCGGACAGGTGCCAGCTGACCGCCCGGTCGGCGTGCAGGGTGTACGGGGCGAGGCCGGCGGCGACGACGACGCGGTCGGCGTCGCCCGCGGCCCGGACCTCCAGCGGGCCTCGGCGGGTCGAGAGCCGGGCGAGCAGCGGGCCGGTGGCCGGCGCGGTCGTGGCCAGCCGGACGGTGACCACCGGCAGGGCCGCCTCGTGGTGCCGGTCCGCGGCGCCGTCGGTGGTGGGTGCGGCCCGGTCGGTCAGGTAGCCGCTGTAGCCGGGCAGGGCGACGTCGCAGCGGACCTCGACGGCGCCGAAACGGTAGTGCGGCGCCGAACCGCCGGTACCCGGCGGGCGCGGCGGGTTCGGTGCGGGCGGTGCGGGCGTGCCGATGGGCCCCCGGGGCTGGCGCCCCGGGGGCCTGGGCGGCGGGTGTCCGGGCGCCGGGGCCGTGCCGGCGCCGCCGGCCGAGAGACCGGTCGACCGTGGCACGCGCGACGGCGCTTCCATCGGCCTGGCGCTCTCGGGCCTGGGTTCCGGCGGTGGTGGCTGGCTCGGATGCCGCCCGCGGGTCAGCTCGGCTGCGCGATCTGGATGAGGCCGTCCAGCAGAAGGCCGGGCTGGCCGGCGGTACGCACCGCGAGGCTGCCGTGCTCGGTGAGGCCGGGCTTCTCGTAGGCGCGCAGGTCGGCGGTCGGACCGTCGGCGGTGCCGGTGTGCTTCGCGGCGATCATCGCACTCTCCAGGTGGCTGTGGATGTTGCTGAAAGTGACTCTCGATGTAGCTTCGGTTGCAGAGAGTAACAGTGATCCGGTGTTCAGAGCCGCACCCCGCTCCTGGCGAGCCACATGTCGAGACCGATCAGCTGCCACAGCGCCACCAGCCCGTGCTGCGGCTCGGCGGGCAGGCGCCGCTCCCGGGCCGCCGCGGCCGCCTGCGCCCACGCCCGCTCGGCCACGGCCAGGTCGATCCAGCCGTCGGACACGAGCGGGCCGCCGGCGAGCATGCGCATCCCGCCCGCGGCCTCGACCGCGTCGACCAGTTCCAGGTCGAAGGCGGCCTTGTCGCGCCGGGTCCGCACCGCCGCGGGCAGCACGTCGCCGACGGCGGCCCGCAGCACCGGCTTCGTCTCGCCCGGCCGGTACATCGTCAGTCCCGGCGTCGACAGCGCCACCTCGATCACCCGGCGGTCGTGGAACGGATGCCGCCAGTCGACGCCGGCGCCCCCGTAGAAGGACCGGGCGGTGTCGAGCAGCGGCAGCGACGAGCGGACCACCGCCAGCCGCCACCGCTCCCGCTGGTCGTAGGACCGGAACAGGGCGGCGTCGGCGGCATCGGCGGCGTCGAACCGCCCGTCGAGGTCCAGGCCGCGCAGCCGCTCGGGCCGGATCCAGGGCAGCGACAGCCGCTCGCCGGCGATGCCGCGGGGAAACGGCGTGAACGCGTGGGCGCGCACCGAGCGGGCGCGGATCCGCAGCGACGCCGGCCGGCGCCCCCGGCCGGTCTGCCGCCACACCGACAGCAGCCGGCCGGCCCGCGCCAGGTCCGGCCAGTGGCTGCGCCACCCGGTGAACCAGTCGTCGCCGCCCTCCCCGGACAGCAGCACGCCGAGTCCCTCCCGCCGGGCCGTCGTCGCGACGGCGTCGGCGAGCGCGAGGTTCGGCCGGGGCGGCATGTCCAGCGTCTGCGCGGTCCACCGCCGCCAGCGGTCCCAGTCGTACGGCTCGGGCTTGACCCGCAGCACCGGCACGCCCGTGTGCTCCTCGACCGCGTCGACGAACCGGGACTCGTCGTGCGGCTGGCCCGGGAACACCATGCTGATCGGCACGATCCGCGCGGCCGTTCCGTCCTGGGCGGCCAGCCGGGCCGCGAGCCCGGTGATCGTGCTGGAGTCGACGCCGCCGGACAGCCCGATGCCGACGTCGCCGCCCGCCACCGCGTCGGCGACGGCGGCCTCCAGCGCTGCACGCAGCCGGCCCGCCGCGACCGGCGGCGGCGTGGCGGGCAGCGGCGGCACGATCGACAGCAGCGACGTGAACGGCCGGCGCGCCGGCGCGCGGCCCGGCGCGAGATCCAGGATGTGGCCCGCGGGTACCCGTTCCACCCCGAGCAGCAGCGTCTCGTGCAGCGACGTCAGGTCCCGGGTCAGCGTCTCGGCGAGCACCGCCTCGTCCACCCGCAGCGGGATGCCGGCGGCGCGCAGCTGGCTCGGCTCGGTCCCGAACAGCAGCCGGTCGGCGGCGCGGTGGACGACCAGTCGGCGCATGGTGTGCGGGGACCGGGCGAGCACCAGCCGGTTCGTGGCCGGGTCGAACACGGCCACCGCCCAGTCGCCGAGCAGGCGGTCGAGGCACGCGACGCCGTACCGGCCCCAGGCCGCGACCAGCCGGCCGGCCACCCGGGCCTGCCCCGGGCCGGCGACGGTGGCGTCGGCCACCGCGTCCAGCGTCGGGCCGGTGCCGCCGTGCGGCTGGCGTGGCGACCAGCCGTCGACGATGGCGAGCAGTCCGCCGGGACCGTGCGCGAGGTCGGGCGTGTCGCCGAGGCCGGGCCCGGCCGCCGCCGCGACGGCGAGCGCTGCGGCGGCGTGGGTGCTCGCCGACCCGCCGGCCGGGGTGACGGCGGCGGCGAGCATCCGGCCCGCCAGCTCGGTCGAGGCCGGTCGGCCGTCGAGGCGGAGCTCTCCGCAGAAGCTCATGGGACGTGGTCTCCGTGGGGTCGCAGGGGCGGCGCGGGCCGCGGGGGACGGCGAGCCCGCACGGGATAGCTGGCGATCTGCTGAAAGGCGGTGGTCGGATCGAGATCCTCGCCGCGCACGAGGCCGTCGATCTCGACCCAGGCGTGCGCCCCGAACGGCGTCCCGGCCCGGCGGCGGACGCCGACGACGAGGGTGGCCTCCCGCCCGGCGCGGGCGGCCAGCCAGCAGCGCAGGAACGATCGCGGCAGGCAGCCGGCCGGCCCGCGCCAGGCGACGCCGGCCCGGGCGGCCAGCTCGTCGAGCCGGGCGTCGGGCAGCAGCCGGCCGCCGGCGGGGAACCAGCGGCCGGCGGGGGAGGCGGCCGCCCGGCTGGCCGCGTCGGTCAGCCGGGGCAGGGGGTGGCGGCGCAGCGCCGCCTCGAGCACGCCGGCGGCGACCCAGAGCTGGGCGGCGACCGCCCGTTCCAACCAGGGCAGCCACGGCCGGGCGGTGCCCGTCGCGGCGGCGCCGCCGGCGGCCGCGTCCGGGATCACGGCCCGCGCCGGGTTCCGGTCACGGCGCCGGCCGGGGCGCGACGGCGACGAGACGGCGGCGCAGCAGCTGGTCGAGCAGCTCGTGCAGGTCGAGCTCGGCCTGTGCCCGGTCGATCAGCCACTCGGCGCAGAGCGCCTCGGCGGCGCGGCGGACCACCTCGGCCCGGGGCGCGGCGGCGGTGCCGAGCTCGCGCCACAGGCGCGCGCCCGTCTCGTTGAGCGAGAAGTACCCGCCGTCCTCGGGGTGCAGCAGCACGATCTCGTCGCCGATGTCGGCGTCCTGGACCCCGCGGCCGATCGTGATCTGGTCCTGGTCGTCCGGCCGGGCCGCGGGCGGTGGCGTGCGGTGGCTGAGGTCCGGCATGTGTGCCTCCGGGGCGCGGCCGAGGGATACCAAGCGTACTAATCAAATCACTCTGTGTGCGAAAAGCTGTTCCCCGGCGCCCGCGAGCCGCAGCGCGTCGCGGAAGTAGCCCTCGGTCTCGGCCAGCTCGGCGGGGCTGGCGAGCGCCGTCAGCCGGCCGTCCTCCAGCACGGCGACCCGGTCGCAGCCGAGGACCGTCGACATCCGGTGCGCGATGACGACGACCGTCGTCGCCGGCCCGATCGTCGTGACCGCCGCGCGCAGGGCCTCCTCCGCCCGGGCGTCGAGCGCGCTCGACGGCTCGTCGAGCACGAGCAGGTCCGGCGGCCGGACCAGCGCCCTGGCCAGCGCGATCCGCTGCCGCTGGCCGCCGGACACCGCCGAGCCGCCGAGGCCGACCGGATGGTCGAGACCGTCCGGCCAGGACCCCAGCTCCGGCCCGAGCCCCGCCGTCACCGCGGCGGTGAGCACCTCGCCGTCGTCGATCCCCGCGCGCAGGAACCGGATGTTGTCGGCCACCGTGCCGCGGATCAGCGCCGGCTGCTGGGGTACGGCCGCGACCCGGCGGAACCAGTCGGCCGGGTCGACGGTCGCCCGGTCGACGCCACCGAGGAGTACCTGGCCACGGATCGGTTCGAGCAGGCCGAGCAGCAGCCCCGCGAGCGTCGACTTGCCGGCGCCGCTGCGCCCGACGACGCCGAGCCGCTCGCCGGGCCGCAGCGCCAGGTCCAGGCTGGTGAGCGCCGGCCGGTCGGCGCCCCGGTAGGCCACCGTCACCGCCGCCAGCCGCGGGCCGCCGGCCGGTGGGCAACGCCGTCGTCCCGTCGGGCGGGTGGGCGCCCAGCGGCGCAGGTGCTCGTCGACGCGGTCGAGGTAGGCGAGCCGTTCGCGCAGCTGGTGGACCGTGGCGCCGAGCGCGGACGCCTGGCCGAGGGCGCGCATGGCGAGCAGCGTGACGAGCCCGAGGGTGGGCAGCGGCAGGTCGTCCAGCCACAGCACGAGCAGCAGGACCGCGATCAGCGCCAGCATGGCGAGGTCCCTGGCCAGTCGGGGCGTGACCGTGGCGCGGAACATCGTCTCGCCGTGCAGGCGGCCCGCGCGGTCGGCCACGCGGTCGAGCGAGTCGGCGGCGGTGGCGTCGACCCCGAACACACGCAGGTCACCGGCGAGGGTCGTCGCCTCGGTCAGCGCCGCGCCGAGCGCGCCCGCGGCGTCGACCGCCCGCCGGTTCGCCGCCTGGGTGTGCCGACCGGCGAGGCGGACCGACCCGGCCACCGCGGCGACGACGGTGAGCAGCGCGCCGGTGGCGAGCGGGCTCACGGCCAGCGCGGTCACGGCGAACGTGCCGAGACGCAGGACGGCGGCGACCGCCTCGGCGGCGCGCTGCGCGCCGAGGGAGATCTGTGTCGCGTCGCCGAGGGCAAGCTCCTGCAGCCGGCCGGTCGGCTCGGTCCGCTGCGTGGACCAGTCGGCCGCCAGGTAGCCGCGGGCGAGCCGGTCGCGGACCGACGTCAGCGCGGCGGCGCCGATCCGGGCGGTGAGCCGCGCGGACACGATCGTGGTGGCCGCCGACCCAAGCCCGACGACGAGCGTGGCGGCGGCGAGCGAGCCACGCGAGGACGCGAGCCAGCCGGGCAGCACCCAGCCGAGCCGGGCCGGCCCGGTGGCCAGGGCGATCAGGAACGCCATCGCCCCGAACTCGAGCAGGCCCGATGCGAGGCCGAGCAGCGCCATGACCGCGACGTCCCGGGCCGGGTGGCGGACACCGCTGGTGCTGCGTTCCCATCCCCGCGCGGCGCGGGCTCGCGCGCGCCGGAGTCCGCCCAGGCCGCGAGTTGGTGTCGCCATGACACAGAAGATAGCTAGAGGTTGTCGATCAGCTACGTTAGGTAGTCGATGGTGTTGCCGGCGAGGGCGGCGGCCCGGCGGGCGGCGCGCACACGTAGGGAAGCGGGGATGTCCTTGTCCACAGGACGGTTGGCGCCGGTCGACGCGGCGGCAGCGGACGTCGGCGCGGCCCGGGCGCCGGTGGCCGAGCCCTCCCCGGACCGGCCGGACCGGGCACAGCGCGTCGCCCGTGCCGCCACGGCGCTGGCGCAGGACGCCGTGGACGCGCTGATCATCGAGCGGCTGCACGGGCGCGGCCTGCGCCCGACCCTGCTCAAGGGACCGGTGACGGCGCGCCGGCTCTACCCGGGTGAGTACCGCCCCCGAGCCGACTGCGACCTGCTCGTCCACCCGGCCCGGTTCCCGGCCGCGCGGGCGGTGCTCGTCGAGGCCGGCCTGCGTCCCTGCGACCCGAGCGCGCACGCGCAGACGTTCCTGCACCCCTCCGGGCACGCCGTCGACCTGCACTGGACGCTGCCGGTGGCCACCGCCCCCGCCGAGCGGATCTGGTCGGCGCTGGCGCGGCACACCGTCGAGTTCCGCCTGGGCGGCACCGCCGTCGCCGCGCTCGACCTGCCCGCACACGCCTGCCACCTGGCCCTGCACGCGATCTCGACGCCGGCCCGTTCGCAGGCCGCCCGCCGCGACCTGGAGCGCGCCGTGGCGCGCATCCCGCTCGCGACCTGGCGGGAGGCCCTGCGAGTGGCGGACGAGCTCGGCGCCCGGCCGGCGATCGTCGCGGCCTTGCGCACCGGCTCGCCGGCCTGCTGGCGGCTCGCGGACCTGCTGGGGCTGCCGGCGCGGGTGCCGTTCGCGCAGCGGCTGTGGCTGGCGGACGCGAGCCTGCTGCTCGATGCCCGGCAGATCCTGCGGGCCGCGCCGCCGGCCCGGCGCCGGGAGATGCTGCGCCGCTGGCTGCTGCCGACGGCCGCCGAGCTCGCGAGCTGGGGCGAGCGCCCGGAGGTGCGGGCCGGGACGCCGGCCGTGCTGCCGCCGCGAGGACGGATGCTGTGGTACCGAGCCCGCCAGGTCGTGCAGTTCGCGGCCGCGGTCGTCCGGGCGTCCGCCCGCGCGCCGGCCGACGTTCTCACGCCCGCCTACGTTCCCGTGCCCGCCGACGTTCCCGTGACCGCCGGCGCCCGCCCGGTCGGGGCGGCGGCGCATTCCCCGCGCCGGTCCGGTGCTGCCGGAATTGCGGCGGATATGCGTCGATAGAAAGTTCCTCGTGGAGGTGGCGGTGAACCTCCTTCTTTAGCCGTGGGCCCGAGGTGGATGTGGCCGGTACGCCCCCGGCCAGCCGCCGCAGGTGGTCCCCGCGCCGGTCCCGCGGGCGGGCCGGCGACCCGTAGGGTGGTCGGGTGACGCTCACCCTGTTGCCCGCCGTGGACGTCGCCGACGGCCAGGCCGTCCGGCTGGTCCAGGGCGCGGCCGGATCGGAGACCTCGTACGGCGACCCGCGCGACGCCGCGCTCGCCTGGCAGCGCGACGGCGCCGAGTGGATCCATCTCGTCGACCTGGACGCCGCGTTCGGCCGCGGCTCGAACCGCGACCTGATCGCCGACGTGGTCCGGTCCCTCGACGTGGCCGTCGAGCTGTCCGGCGGGATCCGCGACGACGACTCGCTGGACGCGGCGCTGGCCACCGGCGCCGCCCGGGTCAACGTCGGCACCGCCGCGCTGGAGGACCCCGACTGGGTGCGCCGCGCGATCGGCCGGGTCGGCGACCGGATCGCCGTCGGCCTGGACGTGCGCGGCACGACGCTGTCCGCCCGTGGCTGGACCCGCGACGGCGGCGAGCTGTTCGACGTCCTCGCCCGCCTCGACGCCGACGGCTGCGCCCGCTACGTGGTCACCGACGTCCGCCGCGACGGCACCCTCACCGGCCCGAACCTGGAGCTGCTCGCCGCCGTCACCGCCGCCACCGACCGGCCCGTCGTCGCCAGTGGCGGTGTGTCGTCGCTCGCCGACCTCGGCGCGATCGCCGCCGTCCCCGGCGTCGAGGGCGCCATCATCGGCAAGGCGCTCTATGCCGGGGCGTTCACGCTGCCGGAGGCGCTCGCCGTCGCCGGCGGCGAACCCGCGCCCAGCGCGTCGCGATGACCGTCGCGGTCCGAGTCATCCCCTGCCTCGACGTCGACGCCGGCCGGGTGGTGAAGGGCGTCAACTTCACCGACCTGCGCGACGCCGGCGACCCGGTCGAGATGGCCCGCCTCTACGACGCCGAGGGCGCCGACGAGCTGACCTTCCTCGACATCACCGCTTCCAGCGGCAACCGGGAGACGACGTACGACATCGTCCGGCGCACCGCCGAGCAGGTCTTCATCCCGCTGACCGTCGGCGGCGGCGTGCGCGCCGCCGACGACGTCGACCGGCTGCTGCGCGCCGGCGCGGACAAGGTCGGCATCAACACCGCCGCGGTCGCCCGGCCGGAGCTGCTGCGCGAGTGCGCGCTGCGGTTCGGCAGCCAGTGCGTCGTGCTGTCCGTCGACGCCCGGCGCTCGCCCGACCCGGCCGGCCCGCGCTTCGAGGTGACCACCCACGGCGGCCGGCAGGGCACCGGCATCGACGCCGTCGGCTGGGCGGCCCGCGCCGTCGAGCTCGGCGCCGGGGAGATCCTGCTCAACTCGATGGACGCCGACGGCACCCGGGACGGCTACGACCTGGAGATGATCACCGCGGTCCGGGCGGCGGTCGACGTGCCGGTGATCGCCAGCGGCGGCGCCGGCGAGCTCGCCGACTTCGCCCCCGCCGTCGCCGCCGGCGCCGACGCGGTGCTCGCGGCCAGCGTCTTCCACTTCGGCCACCTGCGCATCGCGGACGTCAAGTCCGCCCTGCGCACCGCGGACCTCCCCGTTCGCTGAGGAGACCAGGCCAGGTCAGCGCGGGCGGCGGTCAGCGGTCGTTGAAGCAGGTGCGGAGGTTGCGGGTCGGCGGCTTCTTGTCGAGGAACACGTGACCGATCTCTAGCCAGTCGGCCAGGGGCAGGTAGCCCCGCCGCACGCCGCGCGCTATGGCGGCGTGTAACACGTCTGCCGTGGCCCCACGCGCCATGACAACGGTGAACAGAGACGGGTACCGCGGATAGCAGAACGGCGTGCCGATCCGTACCCCGAGCCGCCAGGAGCCGTCCCGGCCGATGGTGATTTCGCCGGTGACGCCCCGCGCGAACCGGACGGCCTTGTTGGTACTGAGCACGAAATATCGGTAGCCGGCCGGGGTCGCGGCGCCGGATGCCGGACCTGTGACCCGCCCGGCGAGCAGATACGTCGGCTGCTCGCTGACGCGGATGGTCCCGCCCGGCGCGATGTTCCTGCCGTCCACGGTGACGGTGGCCAGCCGAACACCGAAGGGGTTCTGCGCCGCGTGGTCCGGCAGCGGCGGCAGCCGTGAGTAGGTCCGGGTCGCGAGATCGACCCGCAGGAAGGTCGTGGTCAGCCCGACGCAGGCGACGGTGACAAGAGCCCCCGCCAGGAGCCACCGCATCGCCCCGGCGGTCCGGCCGCGCCGGGCTCGGACAGCGAACATCCAGGCCACGGCCGCGCCGAGTGCGACGGCAAGCGCCGCGACCGTGCCGAGAAGAAGCCGGTCCGAGAGCGCGAGCAGCGGATCCGGCCCGGCGCCTCCCGCCGCGGGCCCGGGCACGGCGCGGGTCATGGGCCAGGCTTGGCCGCCGCCCACCCGGGGCCGGTGACCGCCGACTCGCCAGGCGGCGCCAGGTGGTTCTGAATGTCGACGTGGCGGAACTGGTAGGCGACTCCTGCTCGACGCAGCACGCCCCGGTCGCAGGCGTCCTCGAGGAAACGGAACAGTCGCAGCGGCAGCTGGCGGTCGAACGCCAGCCAGGCCCGCGCGATGACGAACCAGCCCCATACCGCGCCGAGTGTGCCGGCGGAGCTTCCAGCCACGGCGGCGATGAGGAGCCCACCCGGGATGCCGACGACGAGGCGTGTCTCCAGCGCGGAACCCGACGCCACGGCCATGCCCAGTCCCCCGGTGATCCCGCCGGTGCTGCCAGCGACCAGGGCAAGGGTGAGGAAGGTTGCCCGGTCGCGACTGGCGACGCCCTGTGGGCTGGCCGGCGTCAGCGGGTCCACGGGCGCCGCCCGTACCCCGGCGAAGATGGCGCCGACCAGGCCGACCAGGATTCCGACACCGGGGCCGCTGGCGAGATTCACCGCGAAGCCGGCTCCCACGCCCACGGCGGCCATGATCGGTATACGCGCCGGGGTCGGACGCAGCCGGAGGGTCTGCGCCGGTGAGGTCGTCCCGAGAAAGGATGCGGCCAGCCACAGCAGGCCAGTGGCGAGGCCCGAACCAAGCCCGGCGAACATTCCGGCGGGCAGCGCCGTGTCGGCGTTCGCGGTGCTCAGGACGTCGACGCCGATGCCGAAACACATCCCGACCGTCACACCGGTGGCCAGACCGATCGCCATCGCGGCGAGCGCGCGAAGCATCGCGACGGGGACGGCCCGTCCGAACTCCCACCAGAACAGCTCGGGCATTCCGCGGCAGTTGTCCCGTAGGTGACGGGCCAGGAACGTCAACGCACGCTCGGCCCGCTCCGCCGTGTCGCTGCCACGGTACGCCGAGGGCACGAACTGGCCGAGCAGGTGCTGCTCTACGGCGTCGCGGTCCGGGTACCGATCGCGGTCAAGGAGCTCGGCAAGGTTGAGCTCCCGACCGCTACCGGCAGCGTAGGCAGTCCGAGCGAGCCAGATCATCAAGGGCGAGGTCAGCGCCTGGGCGGCCGGAAGCGTCGGGTCGGCCGTGATCGGAGTGAGCAGTTGCTCCCAGCGGCTCGCGCGCCGCCGGCCTTCCACCGTGCGCAGGTAGGCCCGTACATCCGCTGCCCCCACCGGCTGCAGTGCAACGCCGGCGGCCGCGTCGAGACCGGTCGAAGGCAGCTCGCCGTCGGCCGCCCCGGCGCACGCCGCGCGATACGCGGCCGTGCGAGCCGACAGCACCAGCGGATGCTCCGGCAGCAGCGCGTGGTTGATCGCTGCCAGCGCGCCGGGCCGTACCTGCTCCGGCATCTCATCCAGGCCGTCGAGCACCGGAAGAATCTTGCCGGTCTCGATGAGCTCCCGTGCCATCGTCCGGCGGGTCGGGCCGACCCGGCGGGCGAGGTACGGATGGGCGACGAGCAGCCGCTCCTCCAGCCAGGCGAATAGATCTCGCTCCGGGTCCCAGGTCGACAGCGACATGAGCACGGGCACCTCGGCCCCGTGCCGGCGGCCGGCGAGTCGGTCTACGACAAGGCGGATGAGCAGGGTCGTCTTTCCCGAGCCCGCGTCGCCCAGCAGTACCAGCCGGCGGGTGGGCACCAGGTCGACTGCCTGCGCGAGCTCGTTGTCACCGCCGGTGAGCTGCGCCGGGCCGGCGACCCAGCGGCTGCTGTCGGGCGCCGGCCGGCCTGGTCCGTGGGCGGCCCGGACGAGATCCGCCCAGTCGGGGAACAGGTCGGGCGGTGCCGCGGACCAGCGCACGGCCAGGGCATCGCGGTTGAGCTCCAGCCGGCGGATCTGCGCTGTCCACTGGGCGCGCACGGCGTCCGCGAGATCGTTCGCGGCGTAGTCAGGAGAGAATCCCCTCCCTCGGCCCTCTCGGGCAAGCAGGGCGAAGACGTACAGACAAGCGCCGGCTAGCAGTGCGGGGAGTACTGCCGTGCCCACGGCGACGGCACCCGTGGCCACGAGAGCGCCGGCGACAAGCACGAACGTCACCGCGAGCCCTGTCAGGATCATTCCGGCTCGGCTCGCGGCCGTGCTACGCAGTGCGAGCCAGGCACCTTCCCACGCCCGCGCCGGCGCCGTGGCGGCGGGTTCGGCGGGCCGGCGGCGTGCCCCGCGGCGGCCCGTCGGCCAGTCGCCTCCCGCGGCCGAAGACCGATGGCCTTGTTCAACCCCGCCGGGGAAGACGGGCGGGTTCACCGGGCGTGCCCGCCCGCGCACCGCCGCGTCGATAGCCGCGACGAGGTGGCTACGCGCCTGCTCGCCTGCGATCCCGAAGATGTCCACGTAGGTGAGTTGTGCGAGCAGCGAGCCGCGTGGGGGCTCGCAGCGTTCGACGCGGATCGGAATAACCCGGCGATGCGCCGTGGCCGGGTCAGCCTGATAGGCCATCCGGAACTCCGTCTGACCGAACGCCGAGCTTAAATAGGCATCGGAAAGCAGTACGAGCACGTGGTCGGCGTCTCTGATAGAATCCTCGATCCACCGCAGGTAAGGCGTACCAGCGACCGAATCCCAATGCTGGAGGTTGACCGAGTGCCCAGTCTTCTCTAGTTCCCAGGCCATCCAGTCAGCCCAGTCCTCGTTGTGCCTTGAGTACGAGATGAAGAACTGCCGACGGGCCCCCTCGCCGTCTGCGGGCTCTGTAGCCACCGCTCGCGGACCGCCGACTTTGGGACCCGTGTCAGAGGGATCGGCGGCTGGATCGTGGTGTGCCGGATTCTCGCCGCCCGCCATACCCCTATCTGTCGACTCAGGTTGCTGTCGCGGACGCGACGTGGACATGACATCCCCCGATGTGACCGTCCCCGGCTGACTCATCCGTTTCTTTTCTGGTCGATTGTGTCGCGGAACCAGACCAAAGAAGATCAAGATAGCGCGACACTAGCACGGCAAGGCCTACTTTCTGGCCCGCCGGGGCCCGTAAGGGGAGGCCCGCGGCACTGCATCGCCATTCAGCCTGGACCGGGAGGCGACCGCGACGGGTGGCCGTTGCGTTCGTACGGCGGCGCCGACCTCCCGGCAGCGGGAGTACGTGGGCTGCTCCGGGTGTTGGAGGGTGGATGTCACCCGCCTGACACAGACTTGTAGCGAACAGACTGGGGGCGGATCACTGGCGAGGGGAGAGCGGTGTCTGGACCCGGCGACGCCCCGGACGAACCGACGGACGACGCCGGTCGCGTCGAGCACCTCAACCCTCCCGGATTCGCGGCCTCGGCGCGCGCGATCAATGGGACCCGCTCGGTGATCGTGCGCGGGCTGCGTATCCTCGGGCTGCCGATCCGCGAGGAGCGGCGGCTGTTCGCGCTGTCGGTCGTCGGCAGCGCCCTGTTCGGCCTCGCGACCGTGGCCAGCTCGTACGTCCTCGGCGAGGTGACCCAGCGGGTCGTCGTCCCGTCCCTGCGCGACGGCCACGCCGCCTGGGGGAGCGTCGCCGTCGCCGCGCTGCTCGTGTTCGCGGTCGGCGCCACCCGGGCCGTCGGGATGTTCTTCCGCCGGTTCGCCGCCGGCGTGCTGCAGTACCGGATGCAGGCGCACTACCGGCGCCGGGTCACCCGCCAGTACCTTCGGCTGCCGCTCGCCTGGCATCAACGGCACTCCACCGGCGCACTGCTCTCGAACGCGAACGCCGACGTCGAGGCGCTCTGGGCGCCGATCGCGCCGTTCCCGTTCGCCGTCGGCGTGGTCGTCATGCTCGCCGCCGCGATCGGCCTGCTGGTCGCGACCGACCCGCTGCTCGCGGCCGTCGGCTTCGTCGTCTTCCCGCTCGTCGGCGCCCTCAACTACGCCTATTCGCGGCTCGTCTCGCCGCTGTTCGCCCGGGTCCAGGAGCTGCGCGCCGAGGTCAGCGCCGTCGCGCACGAGTCGTTCGACGGCGCGCTCGTCGTCAAGACCCTCGGCCGGGAGGGCGACGAGACCGCCCGCTTCCGACGCTCCGCCGAGGCGCTGCGCGACGCCATGATCCGGGCCGGCCGGGTGCGTGGCGTCTTCGACCCGCTGATGGAGGCGCTGCCGAACTTCGGGGTGCTCGCCGTGCTGGTCGTCGGCGCGCACCGGATCGGCGGCGGCGACCTGTCCGTCGGCGATCTGGTGCGGGTCGCCTACCTGTTCACCCTGCTCGCGTTCCCGATCCGGGCGATCGGCTGGGTGATCAGTGAGATGCCGCGGTCGGTGGTCGGCTGGGGCCGGGTGTCCGCGGTGCTGACCGCGCAGGGTGAGCAGGAGTACGGCACGGCCCGGCTGGCTGGGACCGGGCCGGCGACGCTGCGCCTCGACGGCGTCGGCTACCGCTATCCCGCGCCCGCGTCCGCGGACCTCGGCGGCCAGCGACAGACCGCGGGTGCCGTCGCAGGCGGCCAGGTTGCCGGCGGCGCGGGGGAGCCGGCCGCGCTCGCCGCCGAGCCGGCCGCGCGCGCCGCCGCCGAGAAACCGGGGGCGAGCGCCGCACTCACGGACGTCGCCTTCGAGGCCCGCCCCGGCCGCGTCGTCGCGGTCACCGGACGCACCGGCGCGGGGAAGTCGACGCTGGTCAGCCTGCTGGCCCGGCTCGTCGACCCGGACAGCGGCGCGGTCCTGCTCGACGGCGCCGACCTGCGCGACCTCGCCGCCGGCGAGGTGACCGCCGCGGTCGCCCTCGTCGCCCAGCAGGCGTTCCTGTTCGACGACACCGTCCGGGCGAACATCACCCTCGGCGCGGACCTGTCCGACGACGCCGTCTGGGACGCGCTGCGGCTCGCCCAGGCGGACCGGTTCGTCGCCGCCCTGCCCGACGGCGTCGACACCGAGGTGGGGGAGCGCGGCACGACCCTCTCGGGCGGACAGCGCCAGCGGGTCGCGCTCGCCCGCGCGCTGGTCCGCCGGCCGCGGCTGCTCGTCCTCGACGACGCGACGTCCAGCGTCGACCCGCGGGTCGAGGCGTCGATCCTCGCCGGCCTGCGGGCCCTCGGCTCGGCCGGCTCGTCGACGGTGGTCGTCGTCGCGCACCGGCGGGCGACGATCGCGCTCGCCGACGAGGTCGTCTACCTGGAGGGCGGCCGGGTCGCGGCCCACGGCCGGCACGACGAGCTGCTCGTCGGCTCGCCCGGCTACGCCGAACTGCTCACCGCCTACGAGCGCGCCGCCGCCGCGACCGTCGACGTGGCGGGCTCGCTCGGCCCGGCGGACGGCGACGACCTGGGCTCCCGCGACCCGGACTCCCACGATCCGGACTCCCGCGATCACGACGACGCGCTCGACGAGGAGGTGCTGTCATGACGGCCGTCAGCCCGACCGGGCGTGGCTCCGAGCCGACGGTGGTCGACGCATCCGCGCAGGAGGCCACGGACGGTGCCGGTGCCCCGCCGGCGGGCCCCGTGCCGGCGCAGCGCGGCGCTCCACCTGCCGCGGCCCCGCCTGGTGGCGACGCGTCCTCCATCGACGGGCGCCAACCCGTCGTCCGCGAAGGACTGTGGAGCACCGCGAAGCGGCTGCGCCGGCTCGCCCCCGCCGCGACGAACGGCATCGGCGTGACGCTGCTGCTCGCCCTGGTAGCCACCGTCGGAAAGATCGTCATTCCGCTGACCGTGCAGCAGACGCTCGACCGCGGCGTCGACGGGCCCGACGGCGTCGACCTGGGCGTCGTCCGCTCCGCCGTCACCATCGCGGCGATCGCGATCGTCATCACCGCCACGGCGACGTACATCATGAACGTGCGGCTCTACCGCGTCTCCGAAGGGGCGCTGGCGACGCTGCGGGTACGCGCGTTTCGGCACATCCACGACCTGTCGATGCTGACGCAGGCCACCCAGGCGCGCGGCGGGCTGACCGCCAGGGTCACCACCGACGTCGACCAGATGTCGCAGTTCCTGCAGTTCGGCGGCGTGATGCTCGTCGTCTCCGTCGGCCAGATGGTCGTCGCGACCGTGCTCATGCTCGTCTACTCGTGGCCGCTGACGCTGCTTGTCTACTTCTGCTTCATCCCGATGGTGTTCGCCACCCGGGGCTTCCAACGCCGGCTGTCCACCCGGTACGCCCTGGTGCGCCGCCGGGTCGGCGACATGCTCGGCGCCGTGTCCGAGTCGGTGGTCGGCGCCCACGTCGTCCGCGCCTACGGCGCCCAGCGGCGGACCGCCGACCGGGTCGACGAGACCGTCGAGGCGTACCGCTCGGCGCAGAGCCGGGCGCAGGTGCTCGTCGCCGTGGTGTTCTCGGCGGGGGAGCTGGTCAGCGCCGTTGCCCTCGGCGGGGTGGTGCTGCTCGGCGTGTCGCTGGGCGTCGGCGGTCACCTGACGACCGGGCGGCTGGTCGCGTTCCTGTTCCTGATGACGCTGTTCGTCATGCCGGTGCAGATGCTCACCGAGGTGCTCAACGACGGGGCCAACGCGCTCGCCGGGCTGCGGCGCGTGCTGGACATCCTCGACACCCCCAGCGACGTGCGCGACCCGGCCGAGCTGGGCGAGCCGGCCGGCGGGGTCAACGGTTCCGGCGGCGGCTCCGGCGGCAACAGTTCCGGCGGCTCGGCCGCCGTCGGCGGGCGGGTGCTGCCGGCGGGCTCGCTGGACGTGGTCTTCGACCGGGTCACGTTCCGGTACCCGACGGGGCCGCCCGTCCTGCACGGCATCGACCTGCACATCCCGGCCCGTTCGCGGATCGCCGTCGTCGGCGAGACCGGGTCCGGCAAGACGACGATCGCGAAGCTGCTGACCCGGCTGATGGACCCCACCGAGGGCGAGGTCCGCATCGGCGGGGTGCCGCTGCCCCAGGTGCGGTTCTCGTCACTGCGCGGCCGGGTCGTGATGGTGCCGCAGGACGGCTTCCTGTTCGACGCGACGATCGCCGACAACGTCCGCTACGGCCGCCCCGACGCCACCGACGTCGAGACCGCGGCCGCGTTCGACCGGCTCGGCCTCGCCGACTGGCTCGGGGCGCTGCCGGCAGGGGTGCGCACCCGCGTCGGCGAGGCGGGCGGCCTGCTGTCGGCGGGTGAACGCCAGCTCGTCGCGTTGGCGCGCGCCGAGCTCGCCGACCCCGACCTGCTCGTCCTCGACGAGGCGACGTCCGCGGTCGACCCGGCCACCGAGGTCCGGATCGGGGCGGCGCTGCTGGAGCTGACCCGGGGGCGGACGTCGGTGACGATCGCCCACCGGCTGTCGACGGCCGAGACCGCCGACCAGGTCCTCGTCGTCGACGCGGGTCGGGTCGTCCAGCGCGGCACCCACGCCGACCTCGTCGCCAAGCCCGGCGTCTACCAACGCCTGCACGCCTCCTGGTCCGCCGGCATCGCCGCGCTGTAGAACGGGCGGTTCGCGGAGCTGGAGACGGCTCCCGGTTGTCCGCTACCAAACCGCGCCTGGCCCGATCCGGTGTGCCAGACCGGGGTCGCGTATTGCACAAGTTCGGACACTGTCGGACACTGGCGAGACGCGCCTGTCGGGATGATCGGTGCGGTCACGCCGGGGGGACCGATGGCCGGGGCGGACGGTGGTGCCGGCGGGGGCCGCTCCGGCAGCAGGCGCGCGCCCTCCCTTCCGACATTGCAGCGCCGGCAAGGTGGGGCTTGGGCTGGTGTATGACCGGGATGCGGACCTGGCAAGGCTCGTCGACGCGTTGGAACGCGCGCCGAGCTTCACCCAGCACGCGGCCCGCCGGCTGCTCGTCACCCGGGTCGAGAGGTACCTCGACGGCCGGCTGTTCGTCCCCGACCATGACATCCCGCGTAACTGGTTCCTCCACCTGGTCGAGGAGCTGGACGAGAGGCCCGGGGGTCTGGCCACCCTGGCGCGGGCTGTGGCCTTCATCGCGCGGAATTCCCGGCTCGCGGACACCGTTTCGGCGCTCGTCGTCCGGCTCACCGCCTTGCCGGCGCCGGCGATCGGCGGAGGCGTCGCGGTGGGGTTGCCGGGCTCGGCCCCGCCGCGGTTACCGGCTTCTTCTCCGTCGCTTGCCGGTCCCCGGCCCGCGGTGGGTCCTCAGCCGGCGGTGGGTCCTCGGCCCTCGGCCGGACCGCCGGACCTCACCGCGACCGAGCTGGCGGAACTGGCGCGACTGTTCGCCGAGCCGTCCGATGCGATTAGGTTGTTGGTCGCCGCCGGACTGCCCCGTGCCCGCGTGCCGACCTGGGGGGCGGTCGACGCGGACAGGTACTGGTACTCCATCGCCGAGCAGCTGCGTGCCGGAGTCCTGTCGGATGCCCGCCTTCGTGTGCTGGACGCGGCCTTGCGGATGTACCCGGGGAACGCCGTCTTCCTCGCTGCGAGCACGAATCTGGGGGAGTCCGAGTGACGGCGGCGACCGTCCAGTGGGAAGGACCACGTGATCGGTGCCGTCGGCCTGTCTGCGACTTAGGGTGCCATACGGCTGCGCGGACTACTCTGAGCGGCAACGCCGGTTCGATCCGTCAGTGGGCGACTTCGCTGACATCGGACCAGACCTTGACCGTGTTGCGATCTTGCGGGGGATTCGTGACCGAACTGGACTCGTCGCGGCCGTGGCCCGACGCTGTCCGGACCACGATCGTGGACGAGATGACCAGGTGGCGCGACGCTGTCCGGGCCACGATCGTGGACGAGGTCATCAAGTGCCTCGACGGGGCTGACGACCTGCGCAGCGCCGCCGCCCGGAAGCTGCTGCTCGGGCGGTTCAGCAGGCTGGCGGGCCGTACGGTGTACGTCCCGGACCACGAGGTAGCTCGTGACTGGGTCATCGCGTTCGTGGAGGGCGTCGCCATCCTGGAGGACGGCTTGTCGACCCTGGTGGAGACCGTCTGCTTTCTGAGGCCTGGCTCGCAGACCGCCACTACCCTGCGCCGCCTGCTCGACGAATGGGAAGCCGCGCTGGTCGCGGCGACGGCGCCCGACCCAACCGTGTGGAATCAGCTGAAGGCCGAACTCGGCAAGCTCCGGGTGATCGACACGGGCGGCGCCTTCCAGCGCGCCGGCCTTGGGCCGCATCCTCCCGACCACTGCCGCACCGCTTGGCACGTGCTGGCCCACGCGGCGGCGCGCCATCCCCCGCCTCGGGCGCTGCCGCCGTGGCTTCTGTTCCTGGTCGACTGCACCTACCTGCTGCACCCCGCCACGTGGCAGCGGGTGGAGACCTGGTTGCGTGGTTTCGCGCACCAAGCGGGCCTGGCCCCGCAGCTCACCCGGGCCCTGGAACGGCGCGCCCGGCCCTCGGACCGAGAACGTGCGGAAGACGCACGGGCCGACTTCTACGTGGCTGTGCAGTTTGAGCGGGACCCCGTCAGCCCGGGTGGATTTCTCATGACATGCTGGCATCAGGGCCCGGAAGACGCGCGGTATCACCTGCAGCGCCGACGGGGGGTTACGCGCGCGAAACTCCCCGAGGCCACCGGGGCTGAACTGGCCAACGCGGAGACACGCCTCTCCGCTCACGCGATGGGCATCGTCTTGGAGATGATTCTCCCGCTCGAACTCATCAACGTACCGGTCGAGACATGGTTGAGAAACACGGCCCTCGGCCCGTCTGGGCTGTTAGTCCACTACGCTGTGGTGATACGCAGTTTGGACCGTCTGCGGCAACCCGGCCTGCACCGCGTTTGGCGCGACCGATGGGAGTCAATGCGCAGGAACGGTGCGCGGGAGTGCGTGGCGTTGACCGGGGGGAATGGACGTGGTGCGACGGCGAGGCTTGACGTCGTCATCGCCGCAGATGAGGCCGCTACCGCGATGATCCTGACCGCTCCCCCTGAAGCACGGCATGAACCTGGTCTGCGGGACCTCAAGGCGGCGATTCGCGGCGGATTGCCGGTGATCGCCTGGCATCGTGCGCCGACCGCGAGCCAGGTCGAGCACACCGAACTGAGCGCTATTCTTGAAGGCGGCGCTCCGGCGACGCTTCCGAAGAAGGTACGCCAGGCCAACCTCGCCCGGCTGGCCGGCTCCGCCGCGGAGCCCCGCCAAGGCGGACCGGACGATGGTGTCGGCGCTGCCGCGCGCCGCGCCCTCGTCGACAGCGGTTCACCGTCGCGTGGTCGGCGCGCGGCCCAGCCCGGCGCGAGGATGATCGCGCTGCTGGTGGACGACCCGGATCGCCAGCCCGAGCGCCCCCCCGGGCGCAGCGCTGTGCTGCCGCCCAGCGCTGCGCCCGGGCCTGGCGCCGAATCGCCCGCGCCGGTCATGCCAGCGGTTCCGGCCGTGCGGTTAGGGCAGTCCGCGGCGCAGGACACCGCCATCGAGGGGGCTCTGTGATCGGGCCAGCGAGGGCGGTGGCGTCCCGATGAGCGGCGAGCGATCGACGCACGACGGAGGGGGCGACGCAATGACTACCGGGCTGCCAGGAGATCCAGGAGATCCAGGAGCTACCGGCATCGGTCCCGTCGGCGCTGCCCGGCAGGACAGCGGCGCGGAGCCGGTGGCGCGGCCTCCGGCGCCGCCGTGGTGGCTGTTCGAGGGGACGGGTATTCCGCTTGACGCTGCGGTCCGGGACGCCCGATGGCCAGAGGCGCCACCGTGGCGGCGCTTTCCCGGTATTCCTTCGGACGACGAACCGCCTGACGACGAGGCGGAGGCGACCCGCCGGCTCGGCGAGCAGGCGGCCGTGCTGCTGGACCGGGGCGACATTGGCCTCGTGAACGCCGCCCTCCATTTGCGGCGTCCATTGCTCGTCACGGGAAAGCCCGGCTCCGGGAAATCCAGCCTTGCCTATCTAATCGCCCGGGAACTAGGACTCGGCAGGGTTTTGAAATGGCCTGTAACGAGCCGGACGACCCTACGGGACGGGGTTTATGAATATGACGCCATAGGCCGCGCGCAGGCTGCTTTGCACAGTCGCGCGAGCCTCGCGGGCCATGGCGGCACCGTCGCCAAGAGCATCGCGCGGATCCGGGTCGACGCCCGCACCGCCGGGCGTGAGACCGAGATACGCGCCGACCTGGCGGCGCCCCCGATCAGCGATTTCATCCGCCTCGGCCCGTTGGGTACGGCGATGGTGGGCCGACGGCTTCCTCGGGTGCTGCTCGTGGACGAGCTCGACAAGGGTGACTTCGACCTGCCGAATGACCTCTTGAACGTCTTCGAGGACGGCAGCGTCGTCATTCCGGAGCTGGTCCGCCTGCGGGCCGCCAGCGAGAGCGTGACCGTCCTGACCGACGATCCCGGGCACACGGCCGTCGTGGACTCCGGTGTCATCCGCTGTGCCGAATTTCCCATTGTCATCATCACCAGCAACGGCGAGCGGGAGTTCTCGCCAGCCTTCCTACGGCGATGCGTGCGGCTGACCGTCCGCGAGCCGGCGGGTGACCGGCTGAACGCATTGGTCCGTTCTCATTTCGCCTCGGCTGCGGATTTCTCCGACCTGGTTCGCCGTTTCGAGGAGCAGCGCGATCTCGGCGACGATCTGGCTGCGGACCAGCTCCTGAACGCCGTACACCTGGCCAAGGCAGGCGCTCTCGACGATCCGCAGGGAATCGATGACCTCCTCGGCGCCGTTTGGCAAAGCCTCACGCCCGGGGCTCGGCCCCGGTGAGCGAGCCGCCGGAAGAGGGCGGTGATCGTTATCGGCCGGAGCCCGTCGAGATCGCCGACGTCGTGTGGTTGTGGAGCCGGCTGGCCGCCGCCGGCGGGCCGGCGCGATCACGCATGCCGCGCGCCGACGACCTTCCGCTTGCCGGGCCGACTCCCGCTGAGCCGACCGAGGTAGGTGCAGACCCGCGCGGCGAGGGCCAGGATCCGCCGGTCCGCGACCTGCCGACGCAGCGCGCGGTGGACGAGCTCACTCCGTCCGGCGAGCCGTCTCCCATCCCCGCCGGCGAGGTGCCGGGCGCGGACAGCGCGGGCTTTCCCACCGCGGGCGAGCTGGGCGGCGGCCTCCTTGACGCTGCCGGTGTCCCCGGCCGGTGGGCCGAGGCGGGCGATCCGGTCGACCTGAAGACGAAGGTGCGTTACCTCGACACGCCCGTTGAGCCCGACCCGCTGCCCGCGGTCCGGGAGCAGGCGGCGATGGCCCGCGCCCTGCGCCCGCTCTCCCAGCGCGTTCCGGCGCCGCGCTTGCAGGTGGTGGACGAAGACGCGACCGCGGAGGGGATGCTCGACGAGTCGGCGCCGTTCCCGGTGTTGCGCCCGGGCACGGAGCGCCGGTGGGAGCTGGTGCTCGTCGTGGACGACAGCGAGACGATGGCCGCCGTCTGGTCTGATGCCATCCCTGGCCTGGTCGCTTTCCTCCAGCGACTCGGCGTGTTTCGCAACGTGACTGTGCGTTATGCGGACACCGACGCCGCTACGACGGAGATGACAGGCCGCGCCGACGACGTCCACGCCGATCTCACGGCGGCGGGCCACGGCCGCGCGGCTGGCCGCCGGGCGATCAGGCCACCCAGCGGTCCGTGGCTGCGTCGCTCGCCTCTGGACACGAGCACGCGCACAGCACTGGACCTGCTCGATCACTCTGGGCGCCGCATCGTCTGGATTCTGACCGACGGCATGGGCCAAACCTGGCGGACCGGTGCGATGGCGGCGGTTCTCGGCATCTGGAGCCGACACTCGCCCGTAGCCGTCGTCAACGTCCTGCCCTGGCACCTGTGGAAGCGCACCGGCCTGCAGGTGGAGCACGTGCGCGCTCTCGGCGTCGGAGGCGCCGGGGACTCGCCCCGCCGGATCTGGCAGGCGCTCGATGAGCTGACCGAGACGGCGCCGGATCCCCACACCGTGCCGGTGCCGGTCCTTGAGCTTGATCCCGGTTGGATCGGTCGGTGGGCGGGCCTCGTCGCCGCGCCCGAGCCCGCCTGGGCCGAGCTGGCCGCGATGATCGTTCCGTTGTGGCCCTCCGACGTTGCCCCGCCCGTCCGCGGGCCGGCCGCTGACGCGCTGTCCGACGGTTCCGCCGACCCAGACGAGATAATGCGTGCCCTGCTCGCCACCGCGTCGCCCGAAGCCAGGCGGTTGGGCACGTATCTCGCGGCCGTGCCAGCGGCCCAGCTCGGCTCCGCCTCGGCGCGCCTCGTCGTGGACATGGCTCAGGTCGATCGCCGACACCTCTCGGAGCTGTTCGCGCTTGGTCTGCTGCGCGTCACCGACCCCAAGAGGGTGAGTTTCGACCTCGCTGCCGGGGTGCGGGAGCCTTTGCTGGGTCTAGGTACGCGCAGCGAGGTGGATCGTGCCCGGCGGGCCGTGGTCGCGTATTCGGCCGCGGTGACGCGCGGCGCGCCGGATGGCCGTGGACACGCGGGAACGTCGGCGGCGGGGCGTGGTGCGCACGGCTCGCCGACGGCCGCCCCCGAAGCGTCGCCCGAGGACAGGCCGCTGGGAGCGGGCCCATCCTCGTCCAGTGAGGTCCAGCCACCGTCCCGAGGCGACCGGGACGCGGCTGATGCCGCGCCGCTTGCGGAGGAGTGGGCCGCGGACGACAGTGCAGGAAACCTTGCTATGAGTAGTGCAGTAGTCGGTGGATCTTCGGTGCAGCCGGCGGCGTGGCCGGCGAGCCAAGACCAGCCGGCCGAGGGGGAGCGCCGCGACGCGGCAACCGGAGGAGGAGTATTCGTGGGTCCGGCCGTCAGCCCAGGCGCACCGCAGGTGCCAGCAGCCTCACTGGTCCGGTCGCCTGGCCGGCTTCCGGCCGTTTGGGGAAACGTGCCGCCCAAGAATCCGCACTTCACCGGGCGCGAGGAACTTCTCCGACTTCTCGAGACCCGGCTTGGTGAAGGTATCACAACCGTGGTACCCGAGTCATTGCACGGTATGGGTGGAGTCGGGAAGTCGCAGCTCGCCATTGAATACGTCTACCGGCATCTCGAGGACTATGACGTTATCTGGTGGATCCCGGCGGAACGGACGGTACAGATCGCCAACGCGCTCATCGAGCTTGGCGGGCGACTCGGGCTTTCGGTGGGAACCGAGGCGAATGTGGCCGTGCGTGAGGTCGTCGAGGCATTGCGGCGCGGAAACCCCTATTCGCGGTGGTTGTTGGTCTTCGACAACGCCGAAGACCCGCGGGCGGTCCGTGAGTACTTCCCGCACGGAGCCGTGGGGCAGATTCTGGTAACGTCTCGGGATGCGAGCTGGGGAAACGTGACCCGACCCATCGAGGTGAAGGTCTTCGAACGCGAGGAGAGCATCCAGCTGCTACGGAGCCGAGGAGGACCATTGAGCGACCACGACGCTGACCTTGTCGCCAATGCCCTCGGTGATCTTCCGTTGGCGGTCGAGCAGGCGACCACCTGGCGGGCTGAAACCGGCATGTCGGCGCAAGAGTATCTCCGGCTCTTTGCGGAAAAAAGGACCGAACTGCTCGGCACGGCCCCAATTGACTACGACCTGCCGGTCACCGCCGCGTGGAACGTGTCACTCGACACGCTGGCGGAAAACAGTCCGGCGGCGCTTGAGCTGCTGCAGGTATGTTCGTTCTTCGCGCCCGAGCCCATCTCGCGACAGCTGCTCTCCAGAGGTTACAACGAGACGATCTCACCGGCACTGGACGCGGCGCTGCGCGACCCGGTCAAGATGAGCCAGGCGATCCGCGAGGTCAACCGGTATGCGCTGGCGCGCATCGACCATCGCACGAACTCCATCGTCATGCACCGCCTCGTCCAGGGCGTCCTGATCGCCCGGATGAATGACGAGGAACGCGAACGGATGCGGCGCGGCGCCCACGTGCTGCTCGCCGCCAGCGACCCGAACGACACCTCGCAGCCGTACTGGAGCCTCTACGCGAACCTCCTTCCGCACGCGCTGGCCTCGCAGGCGGCATCCTCACCCGAACCGCGCGTGCGCCGCCTGCTGGTCAATCTGACGGACTTCCTCTACAACTGGGGCGACCACGCGGCCTGCGCGGCGCTGTCGCGTGACGTCTACGAGGTCTGGCGGGACCAGTTCGGCGAGGAGGAGCAGAACAGCCAGGAGATGGCGCTTCAGCTCGGCTGGATTCTCTATGTCATCGGTCGTTACCGCGAGGCCGCCGAAATTAACACTCGCCTCCTGGACGTCTCGTCGCGGGTCCATGGAATGGATAGTGAATGGACTTTGAGAGTATTTGGAAATGTAATTGCCGACCGTCGGGTTGAGGGCGACTTCGAAGGCGCCCTTGACCTGGCGACGCAAGCCTATGAAGGCGCGAAGCGTGCGCTCGGCCCCGACGACCCGGTGACCCTGAGCGCGGCCCACAACATCGGGGCGACCTTGCGGCTGCTCGGACGTTTTCGCGAGGCGGAGGAGCTGGACGAGGACACGTGGCGGCGCCGCAGCCAGCTGTTCGGCGAGGAATCCGACCCCAGTCTCACGACGCGCTCCGGCCTCATCATCGATCAGCGAGAGCTGGGCGACTACCTGGGAGCTAAAGCGGCACAGGAAGTCACCTACGCTCAGTTCGGCGAGGTATTCAAGGAACCTAACAATCCGCGCCTTCTGCGAGCCGGTCGAAATCTCTCCGTCGCCCTTCGCAAGGCCGGCGACCATGTAAAGGCCCTCGAGATCTCCCGCGAGGTTGAGCGGCGGTTCTTCAACCGTTACGGCGGTAAACACCCGGACAGTATGGCGGCAGGTCTTTGTCTGTCGATTGATCTGCGACACGCTGGTGACCTCAATGAGGCGCTAGAGGTCTGCGAGCGCGAACATGCCCGGTATGTGGAGGCATTCGGTAGCGAACATCCGCACACCCTGGCCGCCTCGGTAAATCTTGCCATCATCAATCGGCTGATCGGTCGGGTCGACGAGGCGTGTCAGATCGACGAGCGGACGGTCGCGGCGTTCACGGCCAAACTGGGGCAGCGTCATCCGTCGACCCTGGCCGCCGCGGCGAACCTCGCCAGTGATCTCTACGCCCTGGTCCGCTTCCAGGAGGCTTACGAACAGGACGAGGAAACGCTGCGCCTGGCGACCGAGACGCTCGGCGAGGTGCATCCGACGCGTCTCGTTGTAGCTGCCAACCTCGCCATGGATCTGCGTGCCCTGGACCGCAAGGACGAGGCGCTGCGCGTCCAGGCGGAGACGTTGCGCCTGCTGGACACAGTTCTGGGCAAGGACCATCGGGCGACGCAACAGGCAGCGGCGTGGGTGCGCTGTGACGTCGACGTTGACCCTATGCCGCTCTGAGCTTCTGACAGGTCGCCAGCCGGATCGGCTGGTGTCCAGTCGACCGGGCGCGGCGAGACCACGAGTTCGTCGGCGGCTGGTGTGTGACCGGAGATCAACGCGTCACGCACCAGCCCCGTCCGGCTCGGCTGAGCCGGGCAGCCAGTCAGCCGGGCGCGCGGCCGTGTGGTGTTCGTCTGGCGCCCGGCCCGTTTCGTCGTTGCCGGAGATGACCGCTGGCGCGAGCCAGGCGGCAAGCTCCGACGGCTCCGGCCGCCGCCCTGCGGTCGCTTCGACCGCCGAGCTCACGGCGAGAGCCAGATCCGGCCGATCGGCGAGAGCCCCATGCTCGCGGTCCGTCAGGCCCAGGCCGACCCAGGACGAGATCCGCCCAGGTTCCGTCGCCAGCTCCGTCAGGTAGAGCCGACGAGCGAGGGTCCGGTCACCCGAGACCAGAGCGCAGTCGGCGGACGTCGTACCCGCTACGACGCTCTCGGGTCCCGTGCGGGCGGCCTGTCGGAAACGTTCGCGATCCAGCAGCCAGAGACGGGCCAGACACGCGCGCCCGTCGAGATCCCGCGCATCCGGGCAAGGGGCGAGTATTTCGGGGCCGGCCGCCCCGACGGCGGTGCGCGGAGCCGTCCGGCCGTCGACCCAAGCCCGAGCGAGCTCGGCCACCAGCGCCGACGGTGGTCGCAGATGATGTGCCCGCCACAACGCCAGGTGGTCGCGGGCCATGATCTCAGCGAGATCTCCGGCCAGGAAGGGGACGGGCTCGGAGCACCATGGTTCCAAAGTCACCAGCACACCGTCCAGAAAGCGGCGCCCCAGGTCGGTCAGGCCTGCGCTGGCCCGCGTCGTCCGCGCGGTCTGGAGTGTCTGGTCACGCCAGAACGCGAATTCGAAATGGGCGAGCATCGCCTCGCCACCGCTCGTGCTCAGGCGCTGCCGACGCCAGAAATCCGTCACATGGAAATATGCATAGATTCCGTGCAGGATCCCCCGGAGCGGCCGCGGGTCGTCCCGCCACGGCGTATATCCAAGCCTGCTTGAGGAAAAGTCTGTCAGGTCGAAGAGGTGCATGACGGCGCCCAGTTTGAAATGTGCCAGCTCGTGGACCAGCGTCGCCGCGAACTGGGTCGCGTTCTCCGGTTCCGAGAGCATGACCCCGCCGAATGCGTCCCCGGTCGACCCGCTGAACGATCGGAACGGTGCCGCGCGCGGTAGCGGAGCCAACGTGGCAATGAGCGCGGAAAGCTCGCGCGCCGTCTTACGGTGCTCGGCCACCACCAGGTCCCAGGCTGAGTGCAGCATCGCGGTCCACCGATCCACATCGGCGGGCGCGAGCCGTGCCGGGGCCGTCGTCCGGCCGACCAAGCGATATGGGTCCGCATCCTCCAGCCCGACGGCGAGAGTCTCACCTCGGCAGACGGCGGTCAGCGCCGGGCGCGCGCGCCAAGATCCGCGGTGTTCGGGCGTAGGTGCACCGTGCTTGGCTGCCATGCGGACGCTTACTGAACTGTTTCTGCTGACGATCTCGGCGAGCTTCGTCGACGGAGGTGGATCGGCCCGTTCCGGCGAAAACGTGGTGACCGCGGGCGATGCTGGTCGGTCAGGAATCCGTACCCAGGCGGTGTCCCACGGTTGCCGGGCCGGCAGGAGTGCGTGACCCAGCACGGGAAGGTGCACGGCGCCGTTGCGCATCGGCACGAGCAGACTGGCCCCGATGCCGGCCTCGATGGCGGCCGACGCCGCGAGGGCGTGCAGCTGGCCGGCGTCGACCCAGAGCGGCGCGTCGTCGTGCAGGTCACCGCCCAGGCGGCGCACCATGTGCGCCGCCCAGGCACCGATCTGCGGGCAAGCAATGAGTCGGGCGATCTGGGCGGGCGCGCGTCGTTCGGCCTCGACGAGCAGATCCCACGCCGCATCCGGCGGTGGCAGCGGGCCGCGGGCCGCCGAGTCTCGGCGCAGCAGGTCGAGCACCGCTCGAAGGACCATCCGGCGGTAACTGCTTTCCGCCTCGCGAAGCCGCTCGATGGCTGTCGCATCCGCGTTCGCGGCCGCCAGCGCGTCGAAGTCCCGCTCAGAAAGGCGATGGCGCGGAAGGCCAGGAGGTGACAGGTCCGCGCGTGCGGTGCCAGAGAGATCCGCGAGCGCGTCCGGCGTCATGCGTCGAGACGGCTTTTTTCGCCGCCGCCCCCAATCCTTTCATCGGGCGCACAGATCAGCATCACCATGCGGTGGATGCCGGCCGTGAGAACCTCGTCCTGGCTTTCGCGAACCCGGTCGAGACCCAGGCCCGTGAGGTCGGCCAGAGTCGACTCGATGTTCTGCCCCGTATCCATTTCATCTCCTCCTGCCGGACGCGCTCCTCGGTCAGGCCGGCACGCCGTGCGGACAGCCGACGGGTCGGCCGAGGTACACAGCTGGAAGGCCGGCGAAACGGAGAAGAAACGCGCAGCCCGAGTGTCGCACGACGACTCGCCCCGCGCGCGCGTTTCCCAGCCGCGCCCGACGAGAGGAATCCCGGTCGCTCCGCCGGCGAGGTCAGTGTGTGGGGGAGCGGCTTTCCTGGACGAGGAGGACCTGGCTGGTGGGGCCGGGGAGCTGGCGCCAGCGGTGGGGCACGACCCCCGGGTAGTAGAGGGTGTCGCCGGGGCCGAGGTCGAACACGCCCTCGGCGTCGACGTCGACCTCGATGCGGCCGGCCAGGACGAAGACGAACTCGTCGCCGGGGTGGGTGTAGGTCCCGCCGAAGTCGGTCGGCGCGCCTTCGAAGAGCACCGGATACATCGCTCGCGTGCCGGCGACGAGGGGGCGGGCCATCCCGACGCCCGACGGACGAAGCGCGCCGCCGCCGGCGCGGACGAGGCTCACCCTGGGTTCGCCGAGGCCCGCGCCGCTGCTGCGGCCCGGGTCGCCACCGAGGGTCGGGTCGGGCGCGGTGGCCGAGCGGGCGTCCTTGGACATCAGCTCGACCTGCGTCGTGCCGAGCGCCTCGGCGATCCGGTGCAGCGAGAGCATGCTCGGCCGGGCGAGGCCTCGTTCGAGCTGGCTGAGGAACGAGTGCGACAGGTCGGCGAGCCGGGCGAGCTGGACGAGCGTGAGCCCGTTGTGCTGGCGCAGCGCCCGGATCGAACGCCCGATCCGCTCGCGCAGCTCCTGTTCGGTGCCGGGTCCGACGCCGGGCCGGTATCCTGCCGCGGCCCAGCCTCGTGCCGCTGGGATCGGTGGGGACGGCGGTGCGCCGGCATCGCCAACGTCGTCGTCACCTGCGTCGGCTTCGTTCGCTCCGTACACGTCCCCGCACATGTGGTCATCGTTCCACCGACGTCACATGCCGGCCTGCGACGCGGCCCGCTTCGCGCTTGCGCCATACCAAGGTGGTCCGAAGGCATGGCCCATGCGGGGGATTCCTGGGCTTTCTGCTTGCCAGCTCAAGCCCGGGCGGCGGCGCGGCGGGCGAGGGCGAGCAGCGCGTGGTCCATGCCGGCCGCCCCGACCATGGCGAGGCCGACGGGGCGTCCGCCCACCCGGCCGGCAGGCAGGACGACCACGGGCAGGCCGGCGAGACCGGCGGCGCTGGTCAGCGTCAGGGTCTCGGCGCGCAGTCGGTCCTTGGCGTCGACGGCGAGGTCGATCGCCGGCGCCGGCCCACTGGCGGCCGGGATCACGAGCACGGCGCCGCCCCCCAGCGCCGCGCCCAGCGTCGCGCGAACCTCCGCCCGGACCGCCCGGGCCGTCGCCAGCTGCTCGTCGGCGACCGCGGCGGCGGCGGCGAACCGGCCGGCGATGCCGGGTCCGAGCGCGCCGGGATGCGCGGCGACCCAGGCCCCGTGCGTCTGGTGCGCCTCGCAGCCCTGGCCGTGCCGGAAGGCGAGCAGCCAGTCGGCAAGGCGGCCGCCCGCGAGCGACGGCACCCGCCGGACCGGCAGACCGAGGCCGACGGCGAGCGCGCGGACGGCGCCGGCCAGCACGCCGGCGGTGTCCGGCTCAGCGAGGGCTGCAAGGTCGTCGGCGACCAGCAGCGAGGTCGGTGCGGGCAGCGCGGGGTCGGCGGGCGCCAGCAGCACCGCCCCGACCCGGGCGAGCGTGTCCGCGTCCCGGGTGAGCCAGCCGACCGTGTCGAAGCTGGGCGCGAGCGGGACCACCCCGGTGGCGGACACCGCCCCGTGCGTCGGCCGGATGCCGAACAGGCCGCAGTAGGACGCCGGCACCCGCACCGAGCCGCCCGTGTCCGTGCCGAGGCCGATGTCGGCCTGGCCGAGCGCCACCGCACTGGCCGGGCCGCTGCTGGAACCACCGGGGATGGCGCCCGGCGCGGCCGGGTTCGGCGGGGTGCCGTAGTGGACATTGGTGCCCGACAGGCTGTAGGCGAGCTCGTCGGTCTGCGCGATCCCGGCGACGTCGGCGCCGGCCGCGAGCAGCGCCGCCACTGCCGGCGCGTGCTCGGCCGCGGGCGCAGCCTCGGCGAGCCAGGCTGGGTTGCCCGCTCCGGCCCGGTGCCCGGCGACCGCGAACAGGTCCTTGACGGCGACCGTGAGCCCCCGCAGCGGCCCGTCGCCCGTTCCCACGACGAGCGGCTCGCCACGCACCCGCCACACGGCCGACGTGCCACCGGTGTCGGCCGCGCCCGCGGCGGGCACCGCCGGCGGCGATCCGCTGACGTGCGCGGCGGCGACCCGCCAGCGCGACTGCCCGGCTGTGGCCGCGTCGGCACCGGCACCGGCAAGGGCGGGAAGCGCCACCCACACCTGGGTCTGCAGGCCCCGGCCGCCGTCGGCGCGGGCGATCTGCGCGACGACCACCGCACACCCCGGCCCGTGCACCTGGACATGCAGCCGCTCGACCGTACGAGGCCCGGGCAGCGCCCCCACGGCGGCGCGGGCGCGGCGGAACGCGCCGATCTCGGCATGCCCGACGAGCACCCCGGCGGCATCGGCCCGCAGCGTGGCCGGGTCGTCGAGGAACAGCTCGTCGAGGACGTCCAGGTCGTCGTCGAGCAGCGCCCGCTCGTAGCGCCAGAACGCCTCCAGGAGCCCGTCCCGCCAGGCCGCGTCGTCGACGGGCGCCGCGCCGCGGTCCGTGGCGTCGCCGGCTGGGCTGACCGCGTGGAAGCGGACGTCGGTGGGCATCGGCGGCTCCTCGGGGCGGGCGCAGGCGGCTGTCGGCATCAGCGTGGCTCGACCCGAAAGCCGGTTGCGGACGCGTCGGCTCGCGGCCGGCGGCAAACTGCCTCAGTAGACCATTCGGCGAGGTCCTGGCCGGGCCGCGCGAGGGGCGTAACGGGTGGGTGATGGCGCTGAAACACCCGCCCGGCAGTGTTCACCACGTCAGACCGCCCGGCGAGGGGAGTGCGATGCGTGTCGGCGTGTTTCTCTTCGGGGCCGTCGAGATGGGCGACACGATCGGCGTCGGCGGCACGGAGCCGACGGAGCGTCGTCACACGCAGGCCGACTTCCTCGCCGCGATGCGCCGCCTCCTCGACACCGGCGTGCTCGCCGACGAGCTCGGCTTCGACGCCTTCTGGCTGACGGAGCACCACTTCCAGCACGAGGGCTACGAGGTGGTGCCCAACGGGCTGCTGTTCGGCGCGTTCCTCGCCGAGCGGACCCGACGGATCCGCATCGGCACCATGTTCAACGTCGTCGGGCAGTGGCATCCGCTGCGCCTGGCCGAGGACTTCGCGATGCTGCACAACCTCTCCGGCGGAAGGGGCATCCTCGGCGTCGGCCGCGGCACGGTCCCTCGGGAGATGGAGCCGCTGTCGCTCGGCCGGGTCTCGGTCGGTTCCAGCGACAACCCGGACGCGCTCGCCGCCGACGTCGTCAACCGGGACGTGACGAACGAGGCGCTCGACCTGCTGCTCACGGCGCTGGACAACGAGACGTTCCAGCATCGCGGCCGGTACTTCCAGGCGCCGCCGACGGGCATCCCGGACCGCGGCGGCGAGGTGGAGTCGCTGACGCTCATCCCGCGCCCGGCCTACCCCTATGACGTGTGGCAGGCGATCAGCAGCCCCGGCTCCCTCGAAGCGGTGCCCTGGCGCGGCTTCGGCGGCGTCTTCTGGCTGGTCAGCCGTTCCCTGCTGCGGGAACGCTGGAGCCGCTACGCGCAGGTCTACGCCGACACGCACGCCGGCGCGTCGCTGGAACCCGGCGAGAAGCGGATGGTCGTCCTCAACACCTACATCGGCGACACCCGCGAGCAGGCGATGGAAAGCGCCCGCCCCGGCCATGACGAGTTCTGGCGCTTCCTCGGCCCGTACGGCTGGAACCGGGCCTACCTCGGCCCCGACGGCGGTTCGCCGCCGGCCGGCTGGGTGCCGACGCTGGAGGACTCCGTCGAGCAGGGCGTCTGGGCCGTCGGCACCGCCGCGGACGTCGCGGCGGCGATCCGGCGGCTGCGCGACGACCTGGCCGGCCTGGCCGATCTGACGATCTTCCCGACCGGCCCCGGCGAGAGCTACGACGCCACCGACGACCAACTGCGTCGGTTCGCCCGCGACGTCCGCCCGCTGCTCGACGCGGCCGAGCCGGCGGTGGTCGGCGCCGCGGAGGCCACCCGGTGACCGGCGCCGCCACCGACCGGTGGCGCGAGGTCGGCTGACGTGCCGTCGACCGGCATCCCGGAGGTTCCGGACGTCACGGATGTCCGGGCCGATCCGGCCGTTCCGCTCGGCCCGGCCGACCCGGCCGACCCGGCCGTTCCACTCGGCCCGACCCCCGCGAACAGCTGGCGGGTCGGGCCCGGCGCGGCCGACCTGCGCCGCCCCGCCCGGCGGGCGCGGTCGCTCACGCTGCCCGCCCAGCCGCGGCGGCTCACCCTGGATCTGGCCCGCACCGCGATCGTCGTCGTCGACATGCAGAACGACTTCTGCCACCCCGACGGCTGGCTCGCCGGCATCGGCGTCGACGTCGCCGCGGCGCGCGCCCCGATCCCGGTGCTTGCGCAGCTGCTGCCGGCGCTGCGCACGGCGGGCGTCGGCGTCGTCTGGGTGAACTGGGGCAACCGACCCGACCGGGCGAACCTGCCGCCGGGCGTGCTGCACGTCTACAACGGCGACGGCGCGGGCATCGGCATCGGCGATCCGCTGCCGAACGGCTCGCCGGTCCTCACCGAGGGCGGCTGGGCGGCGGCACCCGTCGACGAGCTGACGATCGAGCCCGGCGACGTCCGGGTGTCCAAATACCGGATGAGCGGCTTCTGGGACACCCCGCTGGACTCGGTGCTGCGCAACCTGCGGGTCGACACGCTGCTGTTCGCCGGCGTCAACGCGGACCAGTGCGTGCTCGCGACGCTGATCGACGCGGCCTGCGCGGGCTACGACGTGGTCATGGTCGAGGACGCGGTCGCGACGACCTCGCCCGAGTTCTGCATGCAGGCGACGGTCTACAACGTCCGCCAGTGCTTCGGCTTCACCGTCACCGCCGCCGACCTCGCGGACGCCCTCAGGGCCGACGCCCACAAGACCGACGCCCACAAGACCGGCACCATCAGGGCCGACGCGCTCGGGGCCGACGGGTGACCGCCGTCGGGCCGGTGCCGCCGCCGGTGGTCCGACCGGCGGCGGAGGTGACCGCCCACCGCATCGCGCCGGCCGACACCGTCCGACTCGCCGTCCTCAGCGGCCCGGCGCAGGGCTCCCCGACGACCGTCGTGTTCGAGATCTGGGAGCCGGGCGGCTCGCAGCCGCCGAACTCCCATCCCGTGTCGACGGAGACGTTCGTCGTGCTCGCCGGCGCCGGCCGGGCCTACTGCGACGAGCACGTCCGTGACCTCGGCCCCGGCGACGTCCTGGTGCTCCCGCCGGGCTCGGTGCACCGGATCGTGAACACGTCCGCGGCCGAGCGGCTCTACACGATCACGATCATGGCGCCGGACGACGGCTTCGCGGACCTGGTCGAGCGCGGCCCGGTGATCGACCTGGATCCCGAGGACCTCGCCGTCCTGCGCGCGAACGGAAGACGTTGATGCTCCCGGAGCCCACGGCCGGCCCGACGGCACCGACGGCACCGACGGACAAGTCCGACGACTGGTTCGTGACCAGGCCGCTGCGCGCCGGCGTGTGGCTGGTCGCCGAGCCGTGGCACGTCTTCTGCTTCCTCGTGGCCGGCGCCGACCGCGCGGTTCTGATCGACACCGGCACCGGCATCGCCGACATCTCGGCCCCGGTCCGCCGGCTCACCGGCCTGCCGGTGCTGGTCGTGAACACGCACGCGCACGACGACCATCGCGGCGGCAACGTCCACTTCGACGAGGTCGCGGCGCATCCGGTCGCCGTCGGACGGCTCGCCCAGCCGGTCCCGGCGGACCGCGTCGGCGCCTACCTGGCCGTCGCCGCCGAGCAGATCGCCGCCTATGAGACGGCCCGCGCCCTCGACGACCGCTACTTCCACCTGTTCACCGGCGACAGCCGGCCCCGTCCGCTGCCGCCGGGCAGCTGCGCGGCCGGCGCGGCGACGATCGGCGCCGGCCCAGCGGCCAGCCCGCTGGCCGACGGCGACGCGCTCGACCTGGGCGGACGGACGCTGCGCGTCCTGCACAGCCCGGGCCATTCGCCGGACTCGCTGTGCCTGTTCGACGAGCGCGACGGACTGCTGTTCGTCGGCGACACGCTGATCACCGGCGACTTCTGGGCGCACACCGACGACGCCGACCTGGCGGCGTACGTCACCAGCCTGCGCCGCCTCGACGCCGAGCTGACCGGCCAGGTCGCCCGCGTCCTGCCGGCCCACACCCGCTCCTGCGAGGCCGGCCCGCACCTGCTGCGCGACGCCGCCGACGCCATCGAGGCCGTCCACGCCGGCCGCAGCCGCGGCGAACCCGGCCTGGACCTCTACGGCCGCCCAGTCCTGCGCCACCGTTTCCCCGAGTTCAACATCCTGCGCCCTGCCAGTGTGTCCTGACCGACCAGCCAGGCAGAATGGGCCAGGTGAGCGTGACCTCGTCCGGGCTGGACCCGGCGCTGGCCGGGCGGCTGAAGCGAGACGCCGCCGGCCTGTTTCCCGCCGTCGTGCAGCAGTTCGACTCCGGCGCCGTGCTGATGGTCGGCTGGATGGACGACGAGGCGCTGCACCGGACGCTGACGACCGGTCGGGCGACGTACTGGAGCCGTAGCCGCCGGGAGTACTGGGTCAAGGGCGACACGTCGGGTCATGTGCAGTGGGTGCGCTCCGTCGCGCTGGACTGCGACGGTGACACGGTCCTCGTCCGGGTCGACCAGGTCGGCCCGGCGTGCCACACCGGCACGCGCAGCTGCTTCGACGGCCGCGAGCTGCCGGCCGCGCACGGGTCGCCGGACGGCCCGCAGCCCCTGACGGGAGATTCCCGATGACGACCGGTGAGATCGCCCCCGATCGTGCCGCCTTCCGCGCGCTGGCGGCCGAGTACGCGGTCGTGCCGGTGACCCGCCGGCTGCTCGCCGACGGGGAGACGCCCGTCGGGGTGTACCGCAAGCTCGGTGGCGGCCCGGGCACCTTCCTGCTGGAGTCGGCGGAGCACAGCGGCATGCGGTCCCGCTACTCGATCATCGGGGTGCGGGCCGCGGCGACGCTGACCGAGGTCGACGGCGAGGCCCGCTGGACGGGCGGGGCGCCGCCGCCGGGGGTGCCGACGGGCGGTGACCCGCTGGTGGTGCTGCGGGCGGTGGAGCGGGCGCTGCGCGCGCCGAAGCTGCCGGGCATGCCGCCGCTGATGGGCGGCCTGGTCGGCTACCTCTCCTACGACTTCGTCCGCCGGATCGAGCGGCTGCCCGAGCACGCCGTCGACGACCTGCGCCTGCCCGAGCTGCGGCTGCTGCTGTGCACGGACCTGGCGGTGCTCGACCACGCGGACGGCTCGTGCCTGCTCGTCGCGAACGTCTTCACCCGCGCGCCGGCCGGGACCGCCGGTCCCGGGGCGGCGTCGGGTGCGGCGGAAACCGGCTCGACGGCGCCGCTCGACGAGGCGGCGCTGGGCGCCGCGTACGACGACGCGGTCGCGCGCCTCGACCTGATGACGGCCGAGCTGCACAAGTGGACCGAGCCGACCGTCGCCGCGACCGGGGCGCTCGGCCCGCTCGACATCGGCCGGTTCACCTCCGCGATGGCGCCCGGCCAGTTCCAGCAGGCGGTCGAGCGCTCGATCGAGGAGATCCGCGCCGGCGAGTGCTTCCAGATCGTCGTCTCGCAACGGTTCGAACGGGCGACGACCGCGGGGGCGCTCGACATCTACCGGGTGCTGCGCGCGTCGAATCCGAGCCCGTACATGTACCTGCTGCGGTTCGGCGACTTCGACGTCGTCGGGACGTCGCCGGAGGCGCATGTCAAGGTCACCGGCGACCGGGCGCTGCTGCACCCGATCGCGGGCAGCCGGCCGCGCGGGGTGACCCCGGAGGCCGACGCGGAGCTGGCCGCCGAGCTGCTGGCGGACCCGAAGGAGCGCGCCGAGCACGTCATGCTCGTCGACCTGGTCCGCAACGACCTGGGCCGGGTCTGCGTGCCGGGGACGGTGCGGGTGGTGGAGTTCGCGACGATCGAGCGCTACTCGCACATCATGCACATCGTCTCGACCGTGATCGGCCAGGTCGCGCCCGAGCGGAGCGCGGTCGACGTGCTGGCGGCGACGTTCCCGGCGGGCACGCTGTCGGGCGCGCCGAAGGTGCGGGCGATGGAGGTCATCGACGAGCTGGAGCCGACCCGGCGGGGGCTGTACGGCGGCGTCGTCGGCTACCTGGACTTCGGCGGCGACCTGGATACCGCGATCGCGATCCGGACCGCGCTGGTCCGCGACGGCCGGGCCTACGTCCAGGCCGGCGCCGGCGTCGTCGCCGACTCGGATCCGGACGCGGAGGACCGGGAGAGCCGCACGAAGGCCGCCGCCGTCCTGCGCGCGATCGAGGTCGCCGAGTCGCTTCGTCCCCCTGGCTGAACGAGGTCTCCCATGAACGACGACGCCCACGCCGACGCGGCGCAAGCGCCGGCGCCCGCCGTCGCGGATGTGCCGATGCACGTGCACGGCGGTCTCGGCGGCCGGCTGGCGGGCCGGGCGGGGCTGGGTGTGGCGGTGGTCGGCTGCCTGGTCGGCGCGGCGCTCGTGCTGTTCGCGAGCTCCGCGACGTGGGCGCGCACCGAGGTGCGGGACGCGGCGACGGCCGGCGGCCGGGCCGCCGGCGCGGCGCTCGGCGTCTCCCTCGGCGGCGGCGACCTCGTGCCGGCGGTGAGCGCGCTCGGTCTCGTCGGCCTCGCCGCGGCGGTCGCCCTGGTCGCGACGCGGGGAGTCGGGCGGCGGGTCGTCGGCGTGCTCGTCGCCGCGGCCGGCGTGGGCGTGGTAGTGCTCGCGGCCCGGATCGGCCTCGCGCCGGGCGGTCCCGTGCGCGCGGCCCGGCAGGTGGTGGATCTCGCGCCCAGCGGGCGGCCCGCGATCGGCCGGGTCCGACTTACCGCGGCGCCCTGGGCGGCGGTGCTCGGCGGCGTCGCGTTCGCCGGCGCGGGCCTGACGGCCGCCGTCTTCGGCGCCCGCTGGCCGGGGATGGGCGGGCGCTACCAGACCCGGGCGCCGCGGCCGCTCGACGACTGGGAGGCGATCGAGCGCGGCCAGGACCCGACGGCCGTGGCCGACCAGGCTCCCCTCGACGCCCGACAGGTCCCGGCCGAGGCCCAAGCAACGACCGAACAACCACGTTAGGTAGCCGTAGAGGCGACCGCCCTCGCCGAATATGACCTGCTTAGCCGGCTTACGTGACAAGTCGTGCGGTCCGAGTCATCGGCAAATGGCTACGGAGCGTCAACGCTCCGGCGCGGCCATGGGGGGCCATGTGCGTTCCCGGTGGGTGGGCCTACCATCGGCGCCATGGCAGCGATAGCCAGAGGAGCCCGGCCGTGACCGTGCTCGACGAGATCATCGCCGGAGTCCGCACCGACCTGGCCGAGCGCGAGGCGCGCATTCCCCTCGACCTGCTCAAGCAGCGGGTCGAGAAGATTCCCGACCCGCGCGACGCCTGCGCGGTGCTGCGCGCCCGGCGCGTCGCCGTGATCGCCGAGGTGAAGCGCCGCAGCCCGTCGAAGGGCGAGCTCGCGGGCATCCCCGACCCCGGCGCGCTCGCCGGCATCTACGAGTCGGCCGGCGCGGCCGCCGTGAGCGTGCTGACCGAGCGGCGCAGGTTCGGCGGGTCGCTGTCCGACCTCGACGCCGTCCGGATGGCCGTCGACGTGCCGGTCCTGCGCAAGGACTTCATCGTCTCGCCGTACCAGGTCTGGGAGGCGCGGGCGCACGGCGCGGACATCGTGCTGCTGATCGTCGCGGCGCTCGATCAGCCCCGGCTCGTCGGCCTCCGGGAGCGGATCGAGTCGCTCGGCATGACGGCGCTCGTCGAGGTGCACGACGAGGCCGAGACGATGCGCGCGCTGGACGCGGGCGCCCGCCTCGTCGGCGTCAACGCCCGGGACCTGAAGACGCTGGAGATCAACCGGGACACGTTCGCCCGGCTCGCCCCGCTGGTGCCGGCCGGCGTCCTGAAGGTCGCCGAGTCGGGCATCCGCGGCCCGCACGACCTGCTCGCCTACGCCGAGGCCGGCGCCGACGCGGTGCTGGTCGGCGAGGCCGCGGTCAGCGGCGGCGACCCGCGCCAGACCGTCGCCGACCTCGTCGCCGCCGGCGCCCACCCGGCGACCAAGGTCGGGCGTTAGCCGCCGCTCCCGCGCCAGGGGCGGGACCGTCGGCGTCGAAAAACCAGTGGCCTCGGTGGATAGAGTTCGAGGCGTGAGCCCGAACAGCGCCGGAGCTGCCGGCACCGCCGTCCCCCCCGTTCCCCCGTATCTGCAGGCGGAGGCCGGGACCTGGGCGAGCGTGCCGGACGCGCTGGGCCATTTCGGGCCGTTCGGCGGCCGGTTCGTGCCCGAGGCGCTGATGGCCGCGCTCGACGAGCTGACCACGGCCTACGCCGAGGCGCGCGCGGACCCGGCGTTCGTCGCCGAGCTCGACGACCTGCTCGCCAGCTACGCCGGCCGGCCGACCCCGGTCACCGACGCCCGCCGGCTGACCGAGCACATCGGCGGCGCCCGCATGCTGCTCAAGCGTGAGGACCTGGCACACACCGGCTCCCACAAGATCAACAACGTGCTCGGCCAGTGCCTGCTGACAAAGCGGATGGGCAAGACCCGGGTGATCGCGGAGACCGGCGCCGGCCAGCACGGCGTCGCCACCGCCACCGCGTGTGCCCTGCTCGGCCTGGAGTGCGTCGTCTACATGGGCGAGGAGGACACCCGCCGCCAGGCGCTCAACGTCGCCCGGATGCGGCTGCTCGGCGCCGAGGTGGTCCCGGTCTCCTCCGGCAGCCGCACGCTGAAGGACGCGATCAACGAGGCGCTGCGCGACTGGGTCGCCACCGTCGAGCGCACCCACTACTGCATCGGCTCGGTCATGGGCCCGCACCCGTTCCCGATGCTGGTCCGCGACTTCCAGCGGATCATCGGCGTCGAGGCCCGCGAGCAGGTGCTGACGCTCACCGGGAAGCTACCGGACGCGGTCGTCGCCTGCGTCGGCGGCGGCTCGAACGCGATGGGAATCTTCCACCGGTTCATCCCGGACACGGCCGTCCGGCTGATCGGCTGCGAGGCCGGCGGCGACGGGCTGGCGACGGGCCGGCACGCCGCCGCGATCGCCGGCGGCGGCTCGGGCGTGCTGCACGGCATGCGCTCGTACTTCCTGCAGGACGACGACGGCCAGACCCGGGTGTCGCACTCGATCTCTGCGGGCCTGGACTACCCGGGCATCGGCCCGGAACATGCCTGGCTGCACGACACCGGCCGGGCCGACTACCGGGTCGTCGACGACACGGCGGCGATGCAGGCGCTCGCCCTGGTCGCGAAGACCGAGGGAATCCTGGTCGCGATCGAGAGCGCGCACGCGTTCGCCGGCGCGTTCGACGTGGCCCGGGAGCTCGGCCCGAACGCGACCGTGCTGGTCAGCTGCTCGGGCCGCGGTGACAAGGACGTCGACACCGCCGCCCGCTGGTTCGGCGTGCTCCCCGCCGACGGCGACGCGCCGGCCGGGGGCTGACGCGTGCCCGGCGGGAGCCGGACACCGGCGGACATGCGTCCCACGGACCTGTACTTGGACTTGACCACGGCCGGCCGGGGCCGGCCGGGAGACGGACAGCTGGTGGCGGCACAGGGCACGCGCGCGCGGCTCGCGGACACGTTCGCGGCGGCGCGGCAGGAGGGCCGGTCGGTCCTGGTCGGCTACCTGCCGGCCGGCTACCCGACGGTGGACGGGGCCATCGAGGCGCTGCGGGTGATGGCCGAGGCGGGCGTGGAGGTGTTCGAGATCGGCCTGCCGTACTCGGACCCGACGATCGACGGCCCGGTCATCCAGGAGGCGGTCGACGCGGCGCTGCGCGGCGGGGTCACCACCGCCGACGTGCTGCGCACGGTCGAGGCGGTCGCCGAGACCGGCGCGCCCACCCTCGTCATGACCTACTGGAACCCGGTCGAGCGCTACGGCGTGCAGCGCTTCGCCGCCGACCTGGCCGCCGCCGGCGGCGCGGGCACCATCACGCCCGACCTGCCGCCGGAGGAGGCCGGCCCGTGGCTGGCAGCGGCCGAGGCCCACGGCCTCGACCCGGTGTTCGTGGTCGCGCCGAGCTCGACCGACCAGCGGCTGCGCCTGGTCACCGGCATCAGCCGCGGCTTCGTCTACGCCGCGGCGCTGATGGGTGTGACGGGCGTGCGCCAGTCGGTCGGCGCCGAGGCCGCGAGCCTGGCCCGGCGGGTCCAGGCCGTCACCGACCTGCCGGTGGGTGTCGGCATCGGCGTGCGCGACGGCGACCAGGCCGCGACGGTCGCCGGCTTCGCGGACGCCGTCATCGTCGGTTCGGCCTTCGTCGACATCCTGGTGACCGCCGAGCGGTCCGGCCGCGGGCTGGCCGCCGGCCTGGACGGCCTGCGCGCGCTCACCGCGGATCTCGCTGCCGGCGTCCGCCGGCCCGGCGCCGGTGGGTAGCCTGGCGCTGTGGTAGTTGCCGCGATTCCCAGCCCATCCCGCGGGGTCATCCACCTCGGGCCGCTGCCGCTGCGCGCCTACGCCTTTATGATCATCATAGGCGTCGTCGTCGCGGTCTGGCTGACAGGGCGGCGGCTGCGCGCCCGCGGGGCCGACCCGAACCTCGCCGGTGACGTCGGCGTGTGGGCGGTGCTCCTCGGCATCGTCGGCGCCCGCGTCTACCACGTCGTCACCAGCCCCGACGCGTACTTCGGGGCGCACGGGCACGTCGTCGACGTGCTGAAGGTGTGGAACGGCGGCCTGGGCATCTGGGGGGCGGTCGCCGGCGGCGCGCTCGGGGTCTGGCTGCGGCTGCGGCGCTCCGGCGTCTCGTTCCTGCTGTTCGCCGACGCGGCCGCGCCCGGCCTCGTCCTCGCCCAGGCGATCGGCCGGTGGGGCAACTACTTCAACCAGGAGCTGTTCGGCCGGCCCAGCACGCTGCCCTGGGCGCTGAAGATCGATCTGGCGCACCGTCCCGACGGGTACGAGCAGTTCGCCACGTTCCACCCGACGTTCCTGTACGAGTCGCTCTGGTGCCTGGGCGTCGCCGTGGTGCTGCTGCTCGTCGACCGGTACCGCCGGCTCGGCCGCGGCCGGCTGCTCGCGCTGTACGTCATGCTGTACACCGTCGGCCGGTCCTGGATCGAGGCGCTGCGCATCGACGACGCGCACCACATCGCCGGTCTGCGGCTCAATGACTGGGTCAGCGCCGTCGTCTTCCTCGGCGCCCTCGCGCTGTTCCTGCTCATGCGCAAGCCGGTGGACCCCGACGTCAAGCCGCCGGCGCCCGGCGCCGGTGCCGCCGACGACGAGGGCGATGCCGGGACCGACAAGACCACCGCCGCCACGCCAGCGGACGTACCCGCCGACACGGTGACCGACGCGGCGCCGGGCGAGCGGGCCGCTCCCGTCACCACCGATCGCGCCACCACCGATCGCGCCACCACCGATCGCGCCACCACCGATCGCGCCGACCCGAAGCCGGCAGGTCTGAAGCCGGCAGAGCCGAAGCCCGTCGAGGCCGCGGCGACGGGTGGGGGCGACGGCGCCGCCGGCGGCGCCGCCCGCGATGCCTGACCCGGCCCGGGTTCACGAGCACCGGGACGACCACCGCGACATCTCGGGCGGCTGGCTGCGCCCGGCGGTGTTCGGCGTCATGGACGGGCTGGTGAGCAACGTCGCGCTGTTGTCGGGCTTCGCCGGCGGCGACTCCTCCCGGTCGACGACGGTGCTCGCCGGGCTCGCCGGCCTGGCCGCCGGAGCGTTCTCGATGGCGACCGGCGAGTACACCTCGGTCACGTCGCAGAACGAGGCGATGGCCGCCGAGATCGACGTGGAGCGCCGCGCGCTGTCGGAGCATCCGGCGGCCGAGCGGGCCGAGCTGGCCGCCGCCTACATCGAGAAGGGGGTCGACCCGCTGCTCGCCGCCGAGCTGGCCCGTGCGCTGCACGTCGACCCGAAGATCGCGCTCGCGGTGCACAGCCAGGAGGAGCTGGGGGTGGACCCGGGCCGGCTGCCGAGCGCGTTGCTGGCCGCCGGGGCCTCGTGCGCCGCGTTCGCCGTCGGGGCGCTGGTGCCGGTGCTGCCCTACCTGCTGGGGGCGGACACGTTCCTGACCAGCGCCGTGGTGGCGGGCGTCGCGCTGTTCGCCGTCGGGGTGGCCGTGAGCCGTTTCACGGGCCGGTCCCCGCTGCTGTCCGGGGTCCGGCAGCTCGCGCTCGGCGCGCTGGCCACCGGCGCCACCTACCTCGTGGGCGTGGTGGTCGGCGGGGCCGGCTGACGGCAAGCCACGGGCGCTTTACCCGAAAGAGGGGTGCGAACCGGGCAACGCACCCTAAGGCGGCGTTGTGTGGAACACAACTGTCACATTCATGTGACCTGGCGGACACTGACGATCTCAGCGTAACGGACGTGCTCGTGGCACACTCGTTGCAGCGTATGACGCGACTGGCTCACCGCGCCCTGTACTAACAAGCCCTGCCATGCCGAGGCTCCGCCCCAGCCGAGGCGCAGTGGCGCGCTGGGCCCAGGCACCGGTGCCTGGCGCCGGTGCCGGCGGCCGTCGTCGCGTCACCCGGACAGCGTCGTCCGCCCCCCTTCAGGCCCTGAAGACGGACAGGACACCTCCGGATGCCGACTAAGCAAGGTCTCTACGACCCTTCCTACGAGCACGACGCCTGTGGCGTCGGGTTCGTCGTCGACGTGCACGGCCGGCGTAGTCACGAGCTGGTCGACCAGGGCCTCACGGTACTGCGCAACCTCGACCATCGTGGAGCCTCCGGTAGCGACCCGGACACGGGCGACGGAGCCGGCATTCTCGTCCAGGTCCCGGACGTGTTCCTGCGCGACGTGGCCGGTTTCCCGCTTCCGGCCGCCGGCCGGTACGCCGTCGGCATCGCGTTCCTCCCGCAGGTCGCCGGAGACCGGGACGAGGCGGTCCGCACGATCGGCCGGCTCACCCGGCAGGAGGGCCTGCGGCTGCTCGGCTGGCGCGAGGTGCCCGTCGTCAGCCACATCGTGGGCCACGCCGCCCGCGAGGTCGAGCCCCGGATGCGGCAGCTGTTCGTGACGCTGCCGGGCACGGCGGTCGCGCCGGCCGTCGGCTCGGTCGTCGAGGACGACGCGCCGTTCGACATCATGCAGCTGGAGCGCCGGGCGTTCTGCCTGCGCAAGCGGATCGAGCGACAGACCGGGGTGTACGTGCCGTCGCTGTCGGCGCGCACCCTGACGTACAAGGGGATGCTGACCACCCACCAGCTCTCGGCGTACTTCCCGGACCTGGACGACCCGCGGTTCGCCAGCGCCATCGCCCTGGTGCACAGCCGGTTCTCGACGAACACCTTCCCGAGCTGGCCGCTGGCGCACCCCTACCGGCTGATCGCGCACAACGGCGAGATCAACACGGTCCGCGGCAACCGCAACTGGATGCGGGCCCGGGAGGCGCTGCTCGCCAGCGCGCTGATCCCGGGTGACCTGGCCCGGCTGTTCCCGATCTGCGCGGACGGCGCCAGCGACTCGGCGAGCTTCGACGAGGTCCTCGAGCTGCTGCACCTCGGCGGCCGCAGCCTGCCGCACGCGGTTCTCATGATGATCCCGGAGGCGTGGGAGAACCACGCCGAGATGGACGCCGCCCGCCGCGCCTTCTACCAGTTCCACGCCACGCTGATGGAGCCGTGGGACGGCCCCGCGTCGATCGCGTTCACCGACGGCACCATGATCGGTGCGGTACTCGACCGCAACGGCCTGCGCCCGTCGCGCTACTGGGTGACCGACGACGGCCTGGTCGTGATGGCGTCCGAGGTCGGCGTCCTCGACATCCCGCCGCACCGCGTGATCCAGAAGGGTCGCCTCCAGCCGGGCCGGATGTTCCTCATCGACACGGCCAAGGGCCGGATCGTCAGCGACGACGAGATCAAGTCGGAGCTGGCCGCCGCGTCGCCGTACGGGGAGTGGCTGCACGCCGGCGTCATCCAGCTCGCCGACCTGCCGGCCCGCGAGCGGGTCGTCTACAGCCACGAGTCGGTGACCCGCCGCCAGCAGGTCTTCGGGTACACCGAGGAGGAGCTGCGGATCATCGTCGGCCCGATGGCGCGCACCGGTGCCGAGCCGATCGGCTCGATGGGCACCGACACCCCGGTCGCCGTGCTCTCCGAGCGGCCCCGGCTGCTGTTCGACTACTTCCAGCAGCTGTTCGCCCAGGTCACGAACCCGCCGCTGGACGCGATCCGGGAAGAGCTGGTCACCAGCCTGGGCAACTACCTGGGCCCGGAGGGCAACCTGCTGGACGCGAGCCCGGCCACCTGTCGGGCCGTCCACCTGCCCTTCCCGGTGATCAGCAACGTCGAGCTGTCGAAGATCATTGGCATCAACGACGACGGCGACATGCCCGGCTTCGCCGCTGTCACGGTCCGCGGCCTTTATGAGGTGGCCGGCGGCGGCGAGGCGCTGGCGGCGCGGATCCAGGAGATCTGCGTCGGCGTGAGCGCCGCCATCGCCGACGGCGCCCGCATCATCGTGCTGTCCGACCGGGACTCCGACGAGCGGCTCGCCCCGATCCCGTCGCTGCTGCTGACCGCGGCCGTGCACCACCACCTGATCCGGGAGAAGACCCGGACCAAGGTCGGCCTGATCGTCGAGGGCGGCGACGCGCGCGAGGTGCACCACATCGCGCTGCTCTCGGCCTACGGCGCCGCCGCGGTCAACCCGTACCTGGCGTTCGAGAGCGTCGAGGACCTGATCAGCCGCGGCGAGCTGACGGGCGTCACCCCGGAACAGGCCGAGAAGAACCTCATCAAGGCGCTCGGCAAGGGCGTGCTCAAGGTGATGTCGAAGATGGGCATCTCCACGATCGCCAGCTACACCGGCGCCCAGGTCTTCGAGGCGATCGGCCTGCGCTCCGACATGGTCGACCGGTACTTCACCGGCACCGCCTCGCGGCTGGAGGGCGTCGGCATCGACGTGCTCGCCGCCGAGGTCGCAGCCCGGCACCACCGCGCCCACCCGCGGGTGGCTTCCGAGCTGGCGCACCGCAGCCTCGAGATCGGCGGCGAGTACCAGTGGCGGCGCGAGGGCGAGCTGCACCTGTTCAACCCGGAGACGGTGTTCCTCCTCCAGCACGCCACCCGGACCCGCCAGTACGACGTGTTCAGGGAGTACACGGCCAAGGTCGACGAGCTGTCGAAGCGGGACGCGACGCTGCGCGGCCTGTTCGAGCTGCGGCCCGGCCTGCGCCGGCCGATCCCGATCGAGCAGGTCGAGCCGGTGTCCGAGATCGTCAAGCGGTTCGCGACCGGCGCGATGTCGTACGGCTCGATCAGCGCCGAGGCGCACGAGACGCTGGCGATCGCCATGAACCGGCTCGGCGGCAAGTCGAACACCGGTGAGGGCGGCGAGGACGCCGAGCGGTTCGTCCCCGACGCCAACGGTGACCTGCGCCGCTCGGCGGTCAAGCAGGTCGCCAGCGGCCGGTTCGGCGTGACCAGCGAGTACCTGGCCAACGCCGACGACCTGCAGATCAAGATGGCGCAGGGCGCGAAGCCCGGCGAGGGCGGCCAGCTGCCCGGCCACAAGGTCTACCCGTGGATCGCGAAGACCCGGCACTCGACGCCCGGCGTCGGCCTGATCTCGCCGCCGCCGCACCATGACATCTACTCGATCGAGGACCTCGCCCAGCTCATCCACGACCTGAAGAACGCGAACCCGAAGGCGCGGGTGCACGTCAAGCTGGTCGCCGAGGTCGGTGTCGGTACCGTCGCCGCCGGCGTGTCCAAGGCGCACGCCGACGTCGTGCTCATCTCCGGCCACGACGGCGGCACCGGCGCGTCGCCGCTGACGTCGCTCAAGCACGCCGGCGCCCCCTGGGAGCTGGGCCTGGCCGAGACGCAGCAGACCCTGCTGCTCAACGGCCTGCGCGACCGGATCGTGGTGCAGGTCGACGGCCAGCTCAAGACCGGCCGGGACGTCGTCATCGGCGCGCTGCTCGGCGCGGAGGAGTTCGGCTTCGCGACCGCGCCGCTGGTCGTCGCCGGCTGCGTGATGATGCGGGTCTGCCACCTCGACACCTGCCCGGTGGGTGTCGCGACGCAGAACCCGGCGCTGCGGGCCCGGTTCACCGGCAAGCCCGAGTTCGTCGAGAACTTCTTCACGTTCATCGCCGAGGAGGTGCGCGGGTACCTCGCCCAGCTCGGCTTCCGCACGCTCGAGGAGGCCGTCGGCCGGGTCGACCTGCTGGACGCGACGGCCGCCGTCGAGCACTGGAAGGCCGAGGGGCTGGACATCAGCCCGCTGCTGCACACCCCCGAGGCGCCGTTCGGCGGCTCGCCGCACAACTCGGCGAGCCAGGACCACGGCCTCGACAAGGCGCTCGACAACTCGCTGATCCAGCTGTGCGAGGGCGCGCTGGAGGACGGCCGGCCGGTGTGGCTGGAGATGCCGATCCGCAACGTCAACCGGACCGTGGGCACCATGCTCGGCTACGAGATCACCCGCCGGTACGGCGCGGCCGGCCTGCCGGACGACACGATCTCGCTGCGGTTCACCGGCTCCGCCGGGCAGAGCTTCGGCGCGTTCGTCCCCCGCGGCCTCACCCTCACGCTGGAGGGGGACGCCAACGACTACACCGGCAAGGGCCTGTCCGGCGGGCGGATCATCGTCTTCCCGCCGAAGGAGGCGCCGCTGCGCGCCGAGGAGAACATCATCGCCGGGAACGTGCTGCTCTATGGCGCGACCGCGGGCGAGGCGTTCTTCCGCGGCGTCGTCGGTGAGCGGTTCTGCGTGCGCAACTCGGGCGCGACCGCGGTCGTCGAGGGGGTGGGCGACCACGGCTGCGAGTACATGACCGGCGGCACCGTCGTCGTGCTCGGCCCGGTCGGGCGCAACTTCGCCGCCGGCATGAGCGGCGGGGTCGCCTACCTGTACGACCCGGTCGTCGCGCGGGTGAACGCCGAGATGGTCGACGTGGAACCGCTCGACGCGGGGGACCGCTCGCTGCTCGTCGGCCTGCTGACCCGGCATCGCCGGGAGACCGGCTCGACGGTGGCCGCCCGGCTGCTCGCCGACTGGGAGGACGAGCAGGAGAAGTTCGTCAAGATCATGCCCCGCGACTACAAGCGGGTACTGACCGCGATGAAGCAGGCCGAGGAGCAGGGCATCTCCGCCGAGGACCTCATCATGGCCTCCGCCCGCAGCTGACCCGGCCGCCCGCAGCAGAACCTGACAGGAGCACTATGGCTGACCCGACCGGGTTCCTCCGGCACCAGCGCGAGCTGCCCACGCGCCGGCCCGTGGACGTGCGGATCCAGGACTGGCGCGAGGTGTACCAGGAGTTCCCCGCGCCCGCGCTGACCGCGCAGGCGACGCGTTGCATGGACTGCGGCATCCCGTTCTGCCACGACGGCTGCCCGCTCGGGAACCTCATCCCCGAGTGGAACGACCTCGCCCGCCGCGAGGAGTGGTCCGAGGCGATCGACCGGCTGCACGCCACGAACAACTTCCCGGAGTTCACCGGGCGGCTGTGCCCGGCGCCGTGCGAGGCGGCCTGCGTGCTCGGAATCGCCGACGACCCGGTGACGATCAAGCAGATCGAGGTCTCCATCATCGACCGGGCATTCGCCGACGGCCGGGGTGTCGACCCGGTCCCGCCGTCGACCCGGACCGGCAAGAAGATCGCCGTCGTCGGCTCCGGGCCCGCCGGGCTCGCCGCGGCCCAGCAGCTCACCCGCGCCGGCCATGCCGTCACCGTGTACGAGCGGGCGGACCGGATCGGCGGGCTGCTGCGGTACGGCATCCCCGAGTTCAAGATGGAGAAGGCCGTCCTCGACCGCCGCCTCGCGCAGATGGCGGCCGAGGGGACGGCGTTCGTGCCGTCGTGCAACGTGGGCGTCGACATCACCGCCGACGAGCTGCGGGCGGCGTACGACGCGGTCGTGCTGGCCGGCGGCTCGACCATCGGCCGGGACCTGCCCGTGCCGGGCCGGGAGTTCACCGGCGTGTACCAGGCGATGGAGTACCTGCCGGGCGCGAACAGGGTCCAGGAGGGCGACTTCGCCGAGCCGCCGGTCACCGCTGCCGGCAAGCGGGTCGTCGTGATCGGCGGCGGCGACACGGGTGCGGACTGCCTCGGCACCGCGCACCGGCAGGGCGCGGTCTCCGTGCATCAGCTGGAGATCATGCCGCGGCCGCCGGAGGTCCGCCCGCCGGCCAACCCGTGGCCGAGCTTCCCGATCATCTATCGGGTGTCGTCCGCGCACGAGGAGGGCGGCGAGCGGGTGTACGCCGTGTCCACCGAGGCGTTCCTCGGCGACGAGGACGGCCGGCTGCGGGCGCTGCGGATGCACGAGGTCCAGATGGTCGAGGGCCGGTTCCAGAAGGTCGAGGGTTCCGAGACGGAGCTGCCCTGCGAGCTGGTGCTGCTGGCGATGGGCTTCGTCGGCCCGCAGCGCGAGGGCCTGATCAACGATCTGGGCGTCGAGCTGGACGGGCGCGGCAACGTCGTGCGCGACGCCGGCTGGCAGTCGTCGGTGCCCGGGGTGTTCGTCGCGGGTGACATGGGCCGCGGCCAGTCGCTGATCGTCTGGGCGATCGCCGAGGGCCGGTCGGCCGCCGCCGCGGTGGACCGTTACCTCGTCGGCGCCACCGATCTGCCGTCGCCCATCACGCCGACTCGGCGTTAACCGACGCCGCCCGCGTTATCCACCTTCTACATTCCTGTCGTCGGTGGTGCGCCGATCGGCGCGCACGCAGAGGCGGCGCGCGCGCAGAGGCGGCGCGGGCGCCAGTCGGCGCGCGTTAGTGGAATGCGATTTGCCTCTGCCCGAGAATGCGGTTTTCCCCCGGTTCCAGGGATTGTCGATCGAGAGATGTGATCGGGCTCGATCGCCGGCCGAGGGGCACCGTCGGGCCGCGAGCTGGTCGTCTGCGTGTCGGGACGGCCGCGGCAGGCCACCGTCGCGGCCGGGTAGACGTATCGCGACGCTGACGGATACGCTGCCCGGGCCCTGGCGGGGCGAGCGGACGCGGGGGCGTCCGACGGTGATTCCCGCCGCGTTCCGGGCCTGCCAGGTCAGGTTTCTTACAGGTCATCCAGGTTTATGGGGGTTTGGTGCGGGGTAGGGTCTATTCGGTGAGGGTTGTGCTGCTCGGACCGCCGGGCTCAGGCAAAGGCACGCAGGCCGCCCGGATCAGCGCCCGTCACGGCGTTCCGGCGATCTCCACCGGCCGGCTGCTCGACACCGAGATCGCCGCCGGTTCCCCACTCGGCCGACGCGCCGAGTCCTTCGTCCGCGCCGGCGAGCTCGTCCCCGACGACCTGGTCCTCGACCTGGTCGCCGACCGGCTCTACGGCGCGACCGCGTCCGCCGTCGTCGACCACGTGCCCGCCACCGCCCGCGCCTCCCACGACGCCGCCGTCGGCGCGTCCTCGGTCGCCCGCGGCGGATCCGGAGGCGGCGCGTCGTCCACCGGCACGCTCACGGCGCCGCCGGCCACCCCGACGGCGGACGTCTGCCAGGGCTTCCTCCTCGACGGCTTCCCGCGCACGCTCGCTCAGGCCGAGGCGTTCGACGCCCGGTTCGCCTGCGCCGGCTGCGCGCTCGACGTCGTGCTCGACCTCGACGTCGACGAGGACACCGTGCTGGAGCGCATCAGCCACCGCTCGCGGTCGGAGGCCCGGCTCGACGACGACGCGGAGACCGCGCGGCGCCGCCTCAAGGTCTTCGCCGAGCAGACCGCCCCGCTGCGCGCCTACTACGCCGCTAGCGGCCTCCTGCGCACCGTCGACGGCTCCGGCAGCCCCGACGAGGTCGCGGCGCGTCTGGAAGCCGTCCTCGCCGAGGTGGCCGGCCGATAGGCCGATAAGGCGGTCCGCCCTGGCCCGCCGTCAGGCGCTCGTCACGGCGAAGATGGCTCCGGACGCAATGCCGTGAAGCTTAGTTGGATCTTGATGGGTTGATCTTCGCGGTTTCTTGCTGGCGGGTTGGCTGCGGCGTGGCGGCGTGGCCCCGGTGCCGCTGGGTGGTTTGGTCACG
>Ga0207711_10000107_pt1 | contig 87146 bp, 86 predicted proteins | sample KBSS34metaG_FD_184401 | JGI IMG/M metagenome (GOLD analysis project Ga0207711, IMG submission 184401) | Switchgrass rhizosphere microbial communities from Kellogg Biological Station, Michigan, USA - KBS S3-4 metaG (SPAdes) (version 2) | ecosystem: Host-associated > Plants > Roots > Rhizosphere... | reverse complement strand
ATCTCAGGACCCGAGGGCGCGCCTGACGAGGCCGACGCAGTTGCGCACCGTGCTGTCGTTGATCAGATCTTCCTCCGAAATGCTGCGCTCGCGCAGTGCGAACTCCTCTTCCAGGCGCATTGCGACGCTCAGCATGTCGACTTCATCCTTGCCATGGTCCTGGACCAGGTCATCGTCGGCTCGAAGATCGCGAAGACCAAGATCGTCAGCGATCGCAGCGCAAACCTTCGATTGCAGGCCGCTTGAATGCGTTGCTGACCGGCGTAGCCGCGGAGTGGGGGTCGTAACCGGCTGCGGGCCCGGGACCAACATTCTGGGCGAACTCATGATCTTTGCACCGGGCGATATTGGTTCACGATCGTGCGGCCTGGAAGTTCTGAGGCCACTTCCCGCGCGGTGCGCACGATGCACATGACTGAATTGAGCCTGCCGGGCTCAGCCAGTCTTTCATCGATCTGACGTCGGGTAGCGGCGGAATCTTTCAGGCCCACGGCTCAATCACCTAGGGGGAAACCTGGCCACGAGGCGGCTACGGCGCCAAAGCTCGGACCTTACAGGCAAGCGCCGCTGACAGGCGACCTCAATTGCGTCGGAATCACCAATCGCATCGAGCCTGTCCGCGCGAACGAACTTGTGACCGGAGTCTATGTATTCGAGTCGATATTCGGACATGGTCGTCCGAAGTTGTTTGTTTCAGCGCCAAGCGGCTATCGGGAACATCCCCCAGTCAGCCTGAATGGCGCGCAAAATCAAGACATTGGCTATCGCGCGCTCGTCCTTCGAATGAAATCCGCGACGTTCGCGTGCATCTCCGCGAGCAAGTCGGGACGGACGTAGACCATGTGTCCGGCCTGATAATAATGATACTCGATGTTGCGGCGCAGGCTCGACGGGATCGGCAGGTGCCGCAACTCCATGACGCCTTCAAAATAGGGGGTCGACACGTCGAAATAGCCGCCGTTGACCATCACTTTGAAGTCGGGGTTCTGCTTCATCGCCCGGGCCAAATCGGGCAGCACGTTGGGCAGCATGATCAGCGGCTTGTCTGCGCCCGGCGGCTGATGCTTGTAGTCCCACTTGGAATAGATCGGGATGCCCGGCTTGTAGGCGATCTCGGGCTTGTAGCCGAGCCGATCGCGAACATAGCCGTTCCACGCGGCGACATAGGCGGCACTGATTGCGTCGGACTGCGGATCGCCCTCCGCGACTTTAGACAGGGGATCGAGCGTCGGGCCGAGGAACCGCGTGTCGAGAGTGCCGGTCGTGAGCCCGTTCTCGGCCAGGAACTCCTTCTGGAACGCGCCATATTCGATGCGCAGGTTGGACTTCAGCAGGTATGAGACGCTGAGCCCGGTATAGGTCGAAAGTTGCTGCGCGATCCGTTGGCGCTCGGGCTCAGGCAGGTCGCCTCCCTTTAGCAGCGCGGCGGAATAATCGCCGGTCGCGAACGCCTCGGCCTGGCGCAGGAACTCCTGCAGGTCCGCCGGGCGGTTGGGCACCTTGTTGAAGTACCAGGCGGTCGCCGCATAGGTCGGCAACGCGACGATATAGGGCATATCGATGCCCGGATTGAGCTGCGGGTCGTCGGGCATCACGTCCCAATTGAGGATGTCCGACAGCAGGATCAGCCCGTTCAAATCGACGTCGCGCTTCTGGAGGTCGAGCGCGAGCCCCGCGCCGCGCATGGTCCCGTAGCTCTCGCCGAACACATATTTGGGTGAGCTCCAGCGGCCGTACTTCGTCAGGAACTGGGTGATGAACTGGCCGAACGCGTCGATGTCCTGGTCGACGCCGTAAAAGGCCTTTTCCTTGTCCTTGCCGGCGATCCTCGAGAAGCCGGCGCCGGGCGCGTCGATGAACACCAGGTCGGACGCGTCGAGCAGGCTTTGGTCGTTGTCGATGACGCTGTACGGCGCGGGCGTGTGACGGGCGTCGGCGGTGACCACGCGGACCGGCCCGAATGCGCCCATCCGGAGCCACACCGTCGAGCTGCCCGGACCACCGTTGAACAGGAAGGTGATTGGCCGACCGGCGGCGGGCACCCCCTGCATGAAATAGGCAGTGTAAAACATCGACGCCTCGGGCTTGGGGGTCGCCTTGTCCTTGTCCTCCTTCGACGCTGCGTCCGCCTCCAGCACGTCCGTGTCGGACCAATCCTTCGCGTGCACGACCAAAGTCCCCGCGACCGCGTCATAGGCAATCGACTGCCCACCGACGGTCACAGTTCCGGTCGAGCGCACCTCGCTCGGATGGAAAAAAGCCTTTGCAGGCGCTGGGCTGTCGCCCTTGGCCGAGCCTTCTGCGTGCGGCGGCTTCGAATGGCGGGCGGCCGGAGCGGCAAGAGCCTGCGGCGCGAGCATTGCGGCCGCGGCGAGGATCATCGGCAATTTCATGGATCGCCTGTCGCAGCGCGCTCGAGGGCAGGCAAGTCCTAGGCAGCGCGCCTGCAGAGAAGCACCGGCCATTCGCCGAATCCGCGGTCCGCGATCGTCAGCTTCCGCTTCTTGTAGGCCTTGGCGACCGCGTCGGCCTGGGAGTCGAGCAACCCCGCGAGAAGGATCGTCCCGCCCGGGGCCAGCGCGGTTGCGAAATCGGACGCAAGCTCGATCAGCGGGCCGGCGAGGATGTTGGCGATGATCAGATCGAACGGAGCGCGCGCGGCGAGCATCGGCGAATCCATCCCTTCGGCCACGGCGAGAAGCAGCTCGCCCGCGCCGTGGCCCACGGGGATGCCGTTGATCGCTGCATTGTCGCGCGCGACGTTCACGGCGATCGGATCGATGTCGGTCGCGATTCCCCGCGCCGCCGGCCACAGCTTCAGCGCCGCGAAGGCAAGCAGGCCGGTGCCGGTCCCCACATCAGCGATGTTCGTGAACCGCGCGCCTTCCCGCTCCAGCCTGTCGAGCGCGGCGAGGCAGCCGCTGGTCGTCGCGTGCTGGCCCGTTCCGAACGCGAGGCCGGCGTCGATCTCGAAATTGATGCGGTCGGGATCGGGCGGATAGGTCGGCGTGTGGACGGTGAAGCGGCCGGCGCGGATCGGCGGAAGGCCCGCCTGGCTCAGCGTCACCCAATCCTCTTCGCCGAGCTTCTCGACCTGGACAGGCCCGCTGCCGAGGCCGCTCAGCACCGCGATCTCGTCGCTCGTCGGCTCATGCTCGAAATAGGCATGGATCAGCCAGTCGTCCGGCCTGGCTTCGTCGGGCTCGTCGGCGACGAGCACCGGTGGATCGGCGTCCGGGAAAGTGTCGTCCGCGTTCGCGATCCTTTCCCCCTGGGCGCGGGTGCATGGGATCGTGACACGGAAGCTCACGGCTTGGTTGGAGCCGCGGACGCCGCTTCCTTCGCGAGACGGTCGTCCAGGGCCTTGGTGCGGCCTGCCGCATAGGCCTTGCACGCCTGATCATCGAGCAGTGGCCTGCCCAGCGCGAGCCGTTCCGGCAGGTTGCTCGCCGAGGGGTGGGGTGTCAGCAAGATCTCGCACGGACTGTCGGCGATCTTGGCGATCGACGCTCGGAACGCGGCGACCACGGCCTGGTGGTCGCTGTAGCGATAAGTATCGTTGCTCACCGGATTGAGGCTATCTGCATAGACGATCGTCCGGCATACCCCGCCATCGCAGCTGACCCAGCGCCAGCTCATCGCGCCTGCGGTATGACCCGGCGTAGCAATCGCCGTCACCATGATGTTGCCGAGCAGCACGCCCTCGCCGTTGCGAACCGTCCTACCGACCTGCGTCGGGGGGAAAGGCTTCACCACGCCGAACTGCGGGTCGTCGGTTGAGGGAACCCCGGACGAGAGAACCTTCGCCGCCGCCGGGGACGTGACCACGGTCGCGCCGCTCAGCCGCTGCAGCTTCGCGATTCCGCCGACATGGTCGTAATGCTCGTGACTGGTGAGGATGAAGCGGATGTCCTGGACGCGATAGCCGAGCGCGCGAATGTTTTCGGCGATGAGATCGGCGTCCTGCTCGGTCCCGCCATCGATCAGCACGTCGCCGTCGCGTCCGACAATCAGGATAGAGGAAATGCCGCAGGTCCCGACGAGATAGGTGTTGGCGTGGATGCGAACAGGCGGCGCCGGCTTCTCCCAGTCATCCGATCCGTCGCAAGCGGCCGCCCAGCGCGGGCCGGCGTGCTCGATCGGCGCGCGCGGCTGCTCGATGATCCGAGGAGCCTTTCCGAGCGGGATCGCGATGCCCTGCGCGGCGAGGAAGAAGGCGAGGCTAGCGAACATAGCTTGCACCATTGACGTCGATGACGCTGCCGGTCGCGGATGCCGGCGCCTCAGTCGCGAGCCACCGGATCACTTCCGCGACCTCGTCGGTCGAGGCGACGCGGCCTAGCGGAATGTCGGCGATGATCTGCGCGCCGCCGCGTCCTTCGAGATATTCGGCGGTCATCTCCGATACGGTGAATCCGGGGGCGACGCCGAAGCACAGGATCCCCTCACCGGCATATCCGCGTGCGATCGTCTTGGTCATGCCGACCATCGCGGCCTTGGATGCGGCATAGTGCCAATGCTGCGGCGAATCTCCCCGGAAGGCGGCGCGGCTGGCGATATTGATGATCCGGCCACCGACGATACCGCGGTCGAGGAAGTGGGAAACGGCGAGGCGGCAGAGGTCGGCCGCGGCCTGCAGGTTGACGGTCAGCGTCCGGTGCCAGGCGGCATGCCATTCCTCGTCAGGCGCATTGTCGGCCACAGCCTCATAGATGCCCGCATTGTTGACCAGGACATGAATTTCGCCGCCGAGTTCGTCGACAGCGGTGTCCCAGATGTCGCGCGGCGCCGCCGGGTCCATCAGGTCACCGGCGATGAGCTCGTCGCTGCCCTTGGTCGAATGGCCGACGACTCGATGGCCATGCCCCTTGAGATGGGCATAGGCGGCCGCACCGATCCCACGGCTAGCGCCAGTGATGAGAATGTTCATGTCCCCCGACTACCGCTGCTCGGGCAGCGGGGGAAGGACCCTAGGCGGCGGCGGCCCCGTTCACGAAGGCCTTGGCGGTCGAGTTGAAGCTGGTGATCTGCTCGGAGAAGCGGCCGAAGCCCTGCTCGACCTGGTCGATGTCCTTGGCCACATTTTCGGTGTCGCTGCGGATCGCGGCGATGGTCGAGCTCATCGAGTCAGCGGCAAGCGCAGTTTCGTCGACGGCGGCAGTGATCATCGTCACCGTCTGCGCCTGGAGCTCCATCGCCTCGCGAATGCGGTCGGCCGAGCTCTGCACTTCCTCGACCGTGCCCTGGATCGACGCGTTGGATTCGACCGTCTGGCGGGTGGCCTGCTGGATCGCGGTAATCTTGGCGGTGATGTCGTCGGTCGCCCGGGCAGTCTGCGAAGCGAGGCTCTTCACCTCCTGGGCGACGACCGCGAAGCCGCGGCCGGCATCGCCCGCGCGCGCCGCCTCGATCGTGGCGTTGAGCGCCAGGAGGTTGGTCTGGCCCGCGATGTCGCGGATCAGGCTAAGGATGGATTCGATCGCCTCGACGTGGGCGGACAGCGCTTGGCTGACCTTCACGGCCTGGCTCGCCTGGTCGCCAGCTCGGGTAGCGACACCCGCCGCCACCTCGACCTCGGACCGGGCGTCCTCGATTGCACGGATAAGCCCAGCAGCGGTTTGCGCGGCTTCACGCATCGCAACCGCCGACTGCTCGGCCGCTGCTGCGACTTCGCTGGTCTTGCCGAGCATGCCCCGTGCCGACGCGGCCGTCGACCGCGTGCGCTCGGTGAGCGACTTCGACTGGTCGGTGCTGGCGCGGACGAGATCGGAGACGCGGCGCTCGAACTCGGTGTTTTCGCGGCCGCGGCGCTCACCCGCGTCGATTGCCTCAAGCATCGAGATCTGGGCGAGGATGATGTCGGTCTCAAAGGTGTTGAGGCGCATGAATGCGGCGACGCATGCGGACAGCTTCTCGGCGTCCCCCGTGAAGCGCTCGACCATCCGGCCGACGACGCGCTCCGCGGTCGCCATGCGTGCGGCAATATAGACTGGGACGGCGGTCTTCTGGGCGTAGATCTCGCGGCCATATTCGGCCACGCCCTGAACCCAGTTGGCGTCGACCTTGCCCGCATAGATTGCGGCATAACGCTCGGCGCGTTCCGGACCGAACTGAGCGAGGACCTCCTCGGCGAGCAGGTCGGCAATCGCCTCGCGCAACAGCTGGATGTCCCGCTCGAGCGAGCCGCCGGCATTATAAGCTGCCAGCCGCGCGCTCACCTGCTCGTCCGTCAGTCGCTGCAGCTGTCCAGTGTCGCCGCTCATTTCGTCCGCTCTCCGTCGATAACCCAGGGTGGTTGGCCAAGCTCTTGCCCTGCGAATGGTTAAGACCGGGTTAGGCGGCCGCCGAAACTTGCCTCGCCCCGGGCCGCGCCCTAAGCGGGCGCCATCATGGCAAGCACCCGATCCCGGCCCCTGTCGCCGCATCTCACCATCTGGCGCTGGGGCCCGCACATGGCCGTCTCCATCCTCCATCGGGTGACCGGCGTCGCCTTGTCGTTTGCCGGCCTCGCAATCCTCACCTGGTGGCTGTTCGCGATGTCGAGCGGAGCCGAGGCGTACGACAGCTTCAAGGGGCTCGCGACATCGCCGGTCGGGCTGGTCGTGCTCATCGGCATCACCTGGAGCTTCTTCCAGCATCTGCTGTCGGGCATCCGCCACCTAGTCATGGATACGGGCGCTGCGTTCGAGCTTGGCATCAACAAGACCTTCGCAATCCTCACCATCATCGGGTCGATCGCGCTGACCGCGGCGCTGTGGTTCTACCTGCTGGGAGCGGCGAAATGAGCCGCGGCGAGAGCGCGACGCCGCTGGGTGTCGTCCGCGGTCTCGGCTCGGCCCATCACGGGGGCGAGCATTGGCTGACCGAGCGCGTCACCAGCCTCGCGCTGCTGTTTCTGGGAACCTGGTTCATCGCATCGCTGCTGCTCCTGCCGAAGCTGGACCAGCGGACGCTGATAGAATGGCTGCATGCACCGAGCGGCGCGATCCCGATGGCACTGCTGGTCGTGATCGGGTTCCGCCATGCGCTGGACGGGATGAAGGTCGTGATCGACGATTATGTCCATGAGGAAGGCAGCCGCTTCGCATTGAACCTGCTGATGCTGTTCCTGGCGGTCGGCGGCGGCGCGATCGCCCTCTTTGCGCTGGCTCGAATCGCGTTCGGAGCGGTCGCGTGAGCGCCTATCAGATCGTCGATCATACTTACGACGTTGTCGTGGTCGGCGCCGGCGGCGCTGGTCTCCGCGCCACGATGGGCGCCGCCAACGCTGGCCTGAAGACCGCGTGCGTCACCAAGGTCTTCCCGACGCGCAGCCATACCGTGGCCGCGCAGGGCGGGATCGCAGCAAGCCTCGGCAACATGGGCCCGGACCACTGGCAGTGGCACATGTACGATACCGTCAAGGGCTCCGACTGGCTCGGCGACCAGGACGCGATCGAATATCTCTGCCGGGAGGCGCCGGCAGCCGTCGTCGAGCTCGAGCACATGGGGCTGCCGTTCAGCCGCACGGCGGACGGCCGCATCTACCAGCGCGCGTTCGGCGGCATGACCCAGAACATGGGCGAGGGGCCGCCCGCGCAGCGGACCTGCGCCGCCGCCGACCGCACCGGCCATGCGATGCTCCACACGCTCTACTCGCAGAGCCTGAAGCACGACGCCGACTTCTTCATCGAGTATTTCGCGATCGACCTGATCATGGAGGAGGGCGCGTGCCGCGGCATCGTCGCGCTGTGCCTCGACGACGGATCGATCCATCGCTTCCGCGCGCAGGCCGTGGTGCTCGCTACCGGCGGCTACGGAAAGATCTATTACACCGCGACCTCCGCCCACACCTGCACGGGCGACGGCAACGCCATGGTCCTGCGGGCCGGCCTTCCGCTGCAGGACATGGAGTTCGTCCAGTTCCACCCCACCGGCATCTACGGCGCGGGCGTGCTGATCACCGAGGGCGCGCGCGGCGAGGGCGGCTACCTCACCAATGCCAATGGCGAGCGGTTCATGGAGCGCTACGCGCCGAGCGCGAAGGACCTCGCCAGCCGCGACGTCGTGTCACGCTCGATGGCCATGGAGATTCGCGAAGGCCGGGGTGTCGGGGAGCACAAGGACCATATCTTCCTTCACCTCGACCATATCGACCCGAAGATCCTGCATGAGCGGCTGCCGGGCATCACCGAGACGGCAAAGACGTTCGCCGGCGTCGACCTGACGCGCCAGCCGGTGCCGGTCGCGCCGACCGTCCATTACGCGATGGGCGGCATTCCGACGAACTATCACGGCGAGGTCGTGACGCTGAAGGACGGCAATCCGGATGCGGTCGTCCCCGGGCTCTTCGCCGTCGGCGAAGCGGCCTGTGTCTCGGTCCATGGCGCCAACCGGCTGGGGTCGAACAGCCTGATCGACCTGGTCGTGTTCGGCCGGGCGGCGGGCCTGCGTCTCGCCGAAACGATCAAGGCCAATGCGCTGCAGGATGAGCTCACCAAGGACGCCGCCGACCTCGCGCTTAACCGGCTCGACAAGTTCCGCCATGCCGAGGGCAACAGCCCGACGGCGGAGATCCGCCTCGACATGCAGCGCGTGATGCAGGCCGACTGCGCCGTATTCCGGACCGACCGGACGCTCGCCGAGGGCGTCGCCAAGATCGACCAGGTTTACACCAGGATGGCCGACGTCCACGTGACCGACCGAAGCCTCGTCTGGAACAGCGACCTGGTCGAGACGCTCGAGCTCGACAACCTCCTGAGCCAGGCGGTGGTCACCATGCATTGCGCGGCCAACCGCAAGGAAAGCCGTGGCGCGCACATGCAGGAAGACTATCCCAAGCGCGACGACAAGAACTGGATGAAGCACACGGTCGCGTGGTGCGGCGGTTGGGGCGGCAAGGATGGCGGCGTCACGATCGACTATCGCCCGGTGCACGAGTTCACGCTCACTGACGACATCGCCTACATCAAGCCCAAAGCGCGGGTGTACTGATCCTGCCGTTTGCCGCTTCGTAGAAAGCGGCTTCGCTATGGTCCTCTCAGCACTAGTGTCTCGCGCGACGAGGAGGAGTGCGGGATGCGGGCAATCGTTCTTGGATTATCGCTGGTCGTCGCGAGTGCAGCCGTCGCGGGCGAACCGTTCCACCTGATCCCCGGCGCGGTTCCGCTCGACCTCAGCCCTGACGGCAACAGCATTATCCTCGATGCGCCCAAGGGTCTGATCGTGTTCGACACGGGCCGCCACCAGGAACATGCCCAGAAAATCCTCGACTATGCCAAGCTGCGCCAGCGTCCGATCGCGGCGATCATCAACAGCCATTGGCACATGGACCATGTGCAGGGGAATGCGGACATTCGCGCCCTTTATCCGCGTGCCGAGGTCTATCAGAGCAACGCGATCGACGGCGCACTCACGACCTTCCTTGCCAACGGCCTGAAGAATGCGCGAACGGCCCTGACCGACCCCAAGACCCCGCCGGCCCGCGTTGCCGAGATCCGCCGTTATCTCGACCGGATGGACCACCCCGACAGCGTACGGCCGACGCGGCCGGTCACCCGCAGCGCGCGGATGAGCATCGCCGGACGGCCGCTCGACGTCCATCTGTCGCGCTTCGCTGCGACGGAGGGCGACGTCTGGGTTTACGATCCTAAGACACGGACGGCGATCGTTGGTGATCTGGTCGTCGACATAGTGCCCTTCATGGATACCGCCTGCCCGGACGGGTGGAGCAAGGCACTGGGAGAGGTCGCGGCAACGCCGTTCCAGACTCTGATTCCGGGACACGGGCCGGTGATGAACCGGGCCGACTTCACGGCCTGGCGCACGGCTTACGACAATTTCGTGAAGTGTGGCCATTCCGATGCGGACAAGAAGGTCTGTGTCGATGGCTGGATGAACGATGCGGCGAAGTTCATCGACGACGGCCACCGTGCCTACGTTCGCGAGGCAGCGGACTATTATTTGACTTCGCGGCTGCGCTCATCGTCCGAGGAGCAGCAGCGCTACTGCAAGGCGCTGAAGCCCGCCTGACGCGCCCAAAAGAAAAGACCGGATGGGAGCCTCCCACCCGGCCTTTGATCCTTGGCGAAAACCCTTAGAGGCCGATCGCCAGCGTACCCACGATCGAGCGCGTGGAAGCAGGCGTGAACCGCGGTGCGCTGCTGCCCGCGCCGAACGCGTTGATCTGCGTCGACAGGTTGCCGAAGTAATGCTCGTCCAACAGGTTGGTGACGTTCACCTGGAAGTACGACTTCTTGCCGAGCAGCTTCTCGAGGCCGATCCGCGCGTCGGCGTCCACCGTCGTATAGCCCACGACCTTGACGTCGTTGACGTCCGTCGCCCAGCGCGGGCCGACATGCTTGGCCTGGATGCCGACGCGGAACGGGTGCACGTCGACCTCGACACGGCCGCCATACTGCCATTCCGGCGTCTCGACCACGAACTTGCCCTTGGTCCGGCCGCAGACGTTCACCTTCGCCGTGCCCGTCGTCGGGATCGGGCTGCAGTAATAGAGGAACGGCGTCAGTGTCGTCGCCGGGTTCGGCGGCGAAGCGCTGTTGTAGGTCACGTTGGTGACCAGCAGGTCCTCCTGCAGCTTCGAGCTGTTGTAGCTCAGCAGGCCGATGAGGTTCAGCTGGCGGACGGGCCTGAAGCCGATGCCGCCATCGAAGCCCCAGCTGTTCACCTTACCCACGTTGCGGTCGACCGAGATCTGAAGATCGGGGTCGAAGGTCGTGACGATCCGGTTCTGGTAGTTGATCTTCCAGAACGTCGCCTGCGCCTGGAGCCGGCCAGTGATGTAGCGGGCACCGAGGTCGAACGAGTCGGTCGTCTCGGGGAGCACAGTCACGATCGGTGCGCGGTAGAGGTTGTCGGTGCGCGGCGCCGACAGGCCCTTCGCATAGCTGGCGAAGAAGCTCAGCGCGTTGTCGATCGCATAAGTGAAGCCGACGTTCGGCAGGACCTTGTGGTAGTGATAGGTCGCCTTGAAGGGCGCCCAAAGCTCCCGGTTGTTGGGATTTGCGTTGGCGGGGTTAAACGTCGGCGGAACGATGACATACGGCAGGTTGCTGACATTGATGCCGTTGACCGTGGTTCCGGGCAAAGCCAGCAGCGTCGTCGGGTTGCTCACGCACAGCGGGAAATTGCTTGTGACGGGCGTATAGCAATGCTGGTCGAGGTCGCGAGTGAACCACGGCGAGCGAACGCCGAGCTCGACGCGCAGCTTCTGGTCAAAGAACTTGCCGATATACTGGCCCGACAGCTGGTTCAGCAGTGCGATCGACGTGCGGTCGCGGTTCTGCGCTACTGTCCCGTTCGCCGTCAGGATCGGGGTGCCATTACGTCCGAAGAACGGGTTGGTGAAGTTGAAGTTGTTGTCGGTCGTCCCGTACTCGCCGGTCTGCCGGTGGTGGGCGCGATCGTAGGTGTAAGCGACGCGGACGGTGTTATTCGGATCGATCCTCCACACGAGCGAGCTGATCACCGTGATGCGGTGCGTGTTGGTGATGGATGGGCGGCCGACCAAGATCGTGTCAGCCGTGTCGCCGTCGCCATTGAGATCCTTGCCGCAAGTCGCGGAAACGATCGGCGTGCCCTGGCAACCGTTCGTCGGTTGGGTCCCTTGCCGCAGGATGTCGTCGCGCTCGCTAAGCCGCAGCCCCTGGCTGCCGCCGTTGGCCAGGACGTACTGGAACGTCGGGTCGACCGTCAGGACGAGGCCGTCCATCAGCGTGAAGCGCGACTGGCCGCGGATGTTGCCGGTGTTCGACGGATTGATCTGCTCGCCCAACAGGTTCGTCGGCGAGAGGTTCTGAAGGCCCAGCGGATTTTCGGGAATGAAGCAGTTCGATGGGTCAGACGCGCCGGGGACGCGGGTGATGACCGCACCGGCGGAATTGCGGCAGACCTTCGGGAAGACGATGCTGTCGACGGCATCCCACTGGGTTTCGGTGAAGTTGCCGACCACGGCCGGATATGCCGCCGGCGGGCTGGTGCCGACCCCCGCAGGACCGATCGCCAGGATATTGCGAAGGTCCGTCAGCGTCGGGTTGTTGTAATTGTTGTTGCGGTTCTGGTTGTAGTGGCCGGCGATCGAAATGAAGTCGCCCCCGCTGCCCAGCGGCTGGTAGATCTTGCCGTTTATCTGCCACTTGCTGATGCGACCCTCGCCTCGCCAGTGGTCATAAGTGTTGCGGCTGGCCGCGAACCAGGCCTTGGTGCCCCACGGGCCGATCTGGCCCGTCTGAATCATGCCGAACGCGCGCGCGAAATTGAAGCTGCCGATCGACCCGTCGAGGAGGAAGCTGACGTCATTGGTCGGGATTAGCGAGCGGAAGTTGACGGTGCCGCCGGCGGCCGATGCGGTCGGCGAGTCGACGTCGGTCGCGCCGAGGTTGACGTTGACCTGCTCCACCAGCTCCGGATCGAGCAGCTGGTTCGGGAAGATCGCATAGTTGCCGCTGTCGTTGAGCGGAACGCCGTCGAAGGTGACGCTGACGCGCGCCCCGTCGAAGCCGCGGATGCGGATGTTGCCGCCCGAGCTGCCGTAAGCGTCATTCTGGGTGAAGTTGACGCCCGGGATGTAGTTGATGGTGTTCAGCAGCGTCTGACCCGGGTTCTGGCGAGCGATGAACTCTTGGGTGATCAGGCCCTTTGCCTTGGTCGAGTCTTGGATGACGACGCCCGACGTGCCCTTCTGGGCGCGGGTGCCGGTAATGACGATAGTGTCCTTCTCAGTCTCGACGGTACCGGTGGACTGGGCAAAAGCGACCGACGGCAGCATTGCCGTCGTGCAGAGCAGCACGATCTTTTTCACGGAAAAAACTCCCCCGCCAACAAGCGAATCTGGTGGAAACCCCGCTGCGGCTATTAGCCGATTAAGGCACTGATGTTACAGCGTTCGGCGCGGCGTTAATGATTCCTAACGACCGTTGCAGATTTGCCACGCTCCAATTTGTGTTAGCGGGCGTCGAGCCGCCGTCCGATACCGACGAAGGCATAGACGAGCGGCGGCACTAAAACGGCTGAAAGCACAACCTTTGCAAGCATTTGGCCGAGCAGTAGCTCCCCGATCGGGAAGACGCCGTAGAAGGCGACCGTGATGAAGATCAGGGTGTCGACAACCTGGCTCAGCACGCTCGCAATCCCCGCCCGGAGCCACAGCAACCCGGCCCCTTCGCGCGCCTTCAGCCGGCTGAAGATCGTAACGTTTAGGAAGGTCGAAATCCCATAGGCCGTGATCCCGCCCAGCCAGATTCGTGGGGTCCCGCTCATCACCGTCTCGAAGGCCGACAGTCGTGCCGGATCCATCTGGGGCGAGGCCGGCAGCGCGAGCACGACAAGGCTTAGCACCAGCGAGGTCAGCAGCGGCACGAAGCCGAACAGCACCAGCCGATTCGCGATCGGCCGCCCGTGGAGCTCGGCAACCGAGCTGGACGTCACGACCAGCAAAAGGAAGGCGAAGATCCCCGCTTCGACCGCCAGCGGTCCCAATGCCACCTGCTTGTTGCCGAGCACGCCGGCGATGCACACCATGCCGCCGTAGAAGATCGACAAGGCGAAGAGCGAAAGCGGAATTGAGCGCTGCTGGTCCGTCATGAGGCCGATGCCTAACCGCTTTGCGAAACGGTGCAACTGCGGCTAGCCAGCCGCGCGTGAGTTCCTCCCTAGACATCGTGGCGATCGGCGATGCGATCGTCGACGTCATCGCCACCTGCGACGACGATTTCCTGCACGAGCATGGATTGCCCAGGGGCGGCATGCAGTTGCTGACGGCGGCTGAAGCCGACGCCCTGTACGCAGCAATGGGTCCGGCTCGGGAGATCAGCGGCGGGTCGGCGGCGAACAGCATGGCGGGCGCGGCAGCGCTCGGCCTCAACGCGGGGTTCGTCGGCCAGGTCGCCGATGACCAACTCGGCGACATTTTCGCGCACGACATGATCTCGCTTGGCGTACAGTTCGAAACTCCGCCGTTGAGTGCGCCTCCGCCTACCGGCCGCTGCCTGATCCTGGTGACGCCGGACGCTCAGCGGACGATGAATACCTGTCCCGGCGCAAGCCACGAGTTGACCCCGGCAGCGCTCGATCCCGAGCTGATCCGCGGTGCGAGTATCACGTTCCTCGAAGGCTATCTGTGGGGACCCGAACGCCCGCGCGCGGCGATGCTCGAAGCTGCGCGGATCGCCCACTCGGCTGGCCGAACGGTGGCCTTCACCTTGTCCGAAAGCCTGTGCCTCGGCGATCGGCGCGAGGGCGTACTCGGGATGATCGAGGCGGGCACGGTCGACGTGCTTTTCGGCAATGAGCATGAGGTCCGGCACCTCACCGGTTGCGGCGATTTCGCCGAATGCGTCGAGACGCTGTCGAAGCATGTCCCGACGGTCGTGATCACGCGCGGCCCGCACGGCGCGGTCGCGGTGGAGCGCGACTATGTGGTTGAGGTGCCGGCGGCGCCCGTCGAGCGGATCGTCGACACGACCGGCGCAGGCGATCTGTTCGCCGCGGGCTTCCTCGCGGCCCGGTGCCGCGGGCGGCCGCTCAGGGGTTGCCTCGAGACCGGCGCGCTCGCCGCGGCAGAGGTCATTTCGCACTTCGGCGCCAGGCCCGAAGCGGATCTCAAGGCACTGACCGGCCTATGAAGATCGTTCGCAGGCTGGCCGTCTATTGCGGCTCCGCGCCGGGCTCCAGCGAGGTATTCGCCGAGGCGACGCGGGCGACAGCCACGGCCATGACCAAAGCGGGCGTCGACCTGGTCTATGGCGGCGGCCGGCTCGGCCTGATGGGGCTCATCGCCGACAGCGTGCTGGCCGCTGGGGGCCGCGTCTATGGCGTCATCCCTCAGGCGCTGGTCGATATCGAGGTCGCGCATGTCGGCCTCACCGAATTGCACACCGTCGCCAACATGCATGAGCGCAAGGCCAAGATGACCGACCTAGCTGACGCGTTCCTCGCCCTGCCGGGGGGCATCGGTACCCTCGACGAGCTGTTCGAGGCGTGGAGCTGGAACGCGCTCGGCTATCACAAGAAACCCTTCTGCCTATTGAACGTCGAGGGCTATTGGGACGGCATGATCGAGTTCATCGACCATGCGACCGAATGCGGTTTCCTGTCCGCGAGCCGACGCGGGCAACTCCTGGTCGCCGCTACGCCCGAGGAGGCGCTGGAAAAACTGGACGAAGCCGCCGCAGCCGCTACGCAGGGCATCGTCTGGTAAGCCAAGTCTCGTTGGCCCTTGGGGAGGGGCTCAGTTCAATGAATCAAAAGCTGCTCGGCATCGCCGGGATACTCGCAATCCTGCTCATCGCCTTCGCCCTGTCGACCAATCGCAGGGCAATCCGCCTTCGGGTCGTCGGCGCGGCCTTCGCGCTGCAGGCCGCCATCGCCTTTCTCGTCCTTGCGACGCCTTGGGGCGCGGCGGTCCTGAAATCGCTGTCGGGCGGCGTGGAGAGCCTTCTCGGCTATGCGACGCAGGGCACCGAGTTCCTGTTCGGGCCGTCGGACAAGAACCCGCTCGCCCACACATTCGCCATTGCCGCGCTGCCGGTGATCATCTTCTTCGCAAGCCTGGTCGCGATCCTCTACTATCTCGGGATCATGCAGCGGATCGTCCGCTGGGTCGGCGGGGCGATCGGCTGGGTTACGGGCATCAGCCGCGTCGAGTCCCTGTCGGCCGCCGCGAACATTTTCGTCGGCCAATCCGAATCGCCGCTTGTGGTGCGGCCCTATCTCGCCGCGCTTCCGCCTTCGCGCCTGTTCACGGTGATGACCGTCGGCATGGCCGGAGTCGCCGGCACGATCCTCGCGGCCTACGCGAGCCTCCTGGGCGCAAGCTACCTGCCCTACCTGCTCGCGGCGGCGTTCATGTCGGCGCCGGGCGGCATCCTCATGGCCAAGATGATCATGCCCGACGATCCGAGCGATTCGGACAAGGCCGGGGATACGAAGGTCGACGTCGCCGAGACGTTCGAGGAGGGGGTGAAGCCGGCCAACATCATCATGGCCGCCGCCCAGGGCGCCCAGACCGGCGTCAAGCTCGCGGTCGCGGTCGGCGCCATGGTGCTGGCGTTCGTCGCCCTGGTAGCGCTTGCCAACGGCCTCCTCGGCGGCCTCGGCAACCTGGTCGGAATCCCCAACCTCAGCTTCCAGCGGATCATCGGCTACTTCTTCGCGCCGGTGATGTTCCTGATCGGCGTGCCATGGCGCGAGGCAATCACCGCCGGAGGGCTGTTCGGCACGAAACTCGTCCTCAACGAGTTCGTCGCGTTCATCGACCTCGGCCAGATGAGTTCTGCGGTGCTGAGCGAGCGCAGCCGCGCGATCGTCACCTTCGCACTGTGCGGCTTCGCCAATTTCAGCTCGATCGCGATCCAGATGGCTGTGACAGGCGGTCTCGCGCCCAACCAGCGGCCGGTGATTGCGAGACTCGGCATTCGCGCGCTGCTTGCCGGCAGCCTCGCCAACCTGATGAGCGCGGCTCTGGCATCGCTGATGCTGCCGTAATAGAATCGCGCCATGGCTACGATCACTGCTGACAATATCGCGTCCGTTTCACTGAAGGACGCCGACCGCGATCCCGAGCGTTTCGCCCAGAAGCTCGGGCGCAGCTTCGAGGAATATGGATTCGCGATCATTGCCGACCACGGCATTCCCGATGAACTGATCCATCGCGCCGAGGACAAGGCCAAGGCCTTCTTCGCTCTGCCAGAGGAAGTGAAGCGCAAGTACCTTATTCCTGGCGGCGGCGGCGCCCGCGGCTACACGCCATTCGGGATCGAGACGGCCAAGGGCCACAAGGCGCATGACCTCAAGGAATTCTGGCACGTCGGCCGCGATCTCGCGCCCAGCCACAAGTTCCGCGACCACATGCCGGACAACCTCTGGCCGACGGAAGTCGCGAGCTTCAAGGATACCTTCCAGGAGCTCTACGCGACCTTCGACGCCGCGGGCCTCAAGGTGCTCAAGGCGATCGCGCGCTACCTCAGGATCGACGAGGATTATTTCGAGGATGCCGTTCGCGACGGCAATTCCGTGCTTCGGGCGCTTCACTATCCGCCGCAGAGGGAGCCGACCGGCGAGCATATCCGCGCCGGCGCGCACGAGGACATCAACGCGATCACGCTGTTGCTCGGCGCCGAGGAAGCGGGGCTGGAGCTGCTGACTCGCGACGGCCGGTGGATCCCGGTCTCACCGAAGCCCGGGGAGCTGGTCATCAACATCGGCGACATGCTGCAACGGCTGACCAACGGAAAGCTGCGCTCGACCACGCATCGGGTCGTCAACCCGATGCCCGACCGCGCGAGCAAGGCGCGCTACTCGATGCCCTTCTTCCTTCACTTCCGGTCGGACTTCCTGATCGACCCGCTGAAGGAGACGATCGCCGCGGGCGAGCAGCCCAAGTGGCCGCCAATCACGGCCAACGACTATCTTCAGGAGCGGTTGCGCGAGATCAAGCTGGTGTAGCGGCCGGCTGGTCGCTGCGCGACGCATCGATCCGAACCCGCCTCGCGCCAGACTTCTCGATCAGGTTCAGCATTTCCCAAAACGCTTCGGGTTGCGCGCTACCGAAATCGATCGTGATCCGCCCTGGCTCGACGATGACCGAGTGAACGACGTCCTGCAGGTCGGCACTCGGCCGGTAGCGGCGATCGTCCGGGTCGAACCAGCGATCGAACCAATTGCCAACGGCGACCTCCGGCTCGAACGAGCCGTCGTGGTCGATGACGACATCGTCCCAGCGGAGCGCCACTATCCTCAGCTGGGCGCCGCCCAGGGTCGTGTCGATCGGGTCGAAACCGAGCGCCCGCTCGGGCTCGAACTCGACGATCTCGGGTTCGCCGTCATTGCGGACGAAGTCGGCGCAGGCGAGCGAACGGAATACCGGCGAGCCGGGCTCCAGCTCGATCTTCACCTCGGACTCGCCGCGGATGCTGTTGCGGCGCTGGTCGGCGATGAACAGGAGGAGCTGATCGACGTAATTGTCGCGCACGCGCGAGAGGAAGAGACGCGCGTTATGTTCGCCCTGTTCGCTCACTGGAGGCCTCCCAAGTTCGCAGGGCCGAATCCGAACGGAATGAGCTCACCGATGCCGTGGCGTTCGACCGCCGAGCCGTCGCCGCTCCCGCACAGGATCTGGATGTCGCGCCCGCTTAGCTGCGCCGCCTCTAGGATCGCCTGGCGGCATCCGCCGCACGGCGTGCATACGGTCGCATCGGTTCCGCCGACGACCGCGATGCGTGCGACCTTGTCGAGGCCGAACGCATGCTGCGCGGCTGTCAGTGCGCTCTGCTCGGCGCACAGGCCGAGGCGGTAGCAGGCATTCTCCATATTGGCTCCGGTCGCCACTTCCCCGTCGATGGATTCGACCGCGCACCCGACCTGGAATTTCGAATAGGGCGCGTAGGCCTTCGCCGCGGCCTCGCGGGCAATCTCGAGCAATTGTTCATCTGTCATGCTCTTGTCCTTAAGCACCGGCACGAGGCATGCGCCAGCCATGCCGAACGATAGGGTCCCGAGTCGCATGCGTAATTCAATCTTCGCCGCGCTGGGCGCAGCAGCGGCGCTCATGTCATCGCCCGCCCTGGCATGGGGCAAGACCGGCCACCGGGTCGTCGCCGCGATCGCCGACAGTCAGCTCTCGGGACTGGCCCGGGCGCAGATCGAGCAGATCCTCGGTCCAGGCGAAAGTCTCGACGAGGCAGCCAACTGGCCCGACGAGATGCGCTCGGCGCCGGGCGACTTCTGGCAGAAGACGTCGGTCCCCTGGCACTATGTCACACTCAACGGAATCATCTACGACCATGCGCCGCCGGAGGGCGATGCACTCGAGGCGCTTGCCCTGTTCAGCAAGACGCTGAAGGATCCCAATGCGAGCCGCGCCGACAAGCAGCTCGCGCTACGCTTCATCGTCCATCTGGTCGGCGACTTCCACCAGCCGCTCCACAACGGCAAGTGCTGCGACCGCGGCGGCAATGACGTTAAGGTCACCTGGTTCGGCAAGCCGACCAACCTCCATGCCGTGTGGGATGCCCAGCTGGTTGACGACGAGCAATTGTCGTTCACCGAGCTTGCGGCCAAGCTCGAGCGGCACATCACGCCGCAGGACGTGGTTGCATGGTGGGACACGAATCCTCGCGACTGGGTCAGCGAGAGCGCCCAGATCCGTGACACGCTCTATCCGACGGCCGCCGACCTGCCCAAGCCGCCCAAGGGCAAGAAGCTGAAGAAGGGTACGCTCCCGGACCTGTCTTACCGTTACGTCTATCGGTTTACGCCGGTGATGGAGCGGCGCCTGGCCCAAGGCGGCGTTCGGCTGGCAGCCTATCTCAATGCGCTTTTCGCCGAGCCGCAGGCGCAAGCGGCCAAATGAAGCTCCGCTTCGCTGCCGCTTTCGCGGCGCTCACGCTTGCCGGTTGCGCCGCGCAGGTCAGGCCGCCGGCGCCGGTCGCGTCCTCGGCTCCGGTCGAAGTCCAGATCCTCGCCTTCAACGATTTCCACGGCAATCTCGAGACGCCGCAGGCGATCGAGGTCACGGAAGCGGACGGGGCGAAGCACAAGATCGTCACGGGCGGCGCCGCGTTCCTCGCCGCTGCGCTAAACGGTCTCCGGGCCGGCCACCCCAACACGATCACCGTATCCGCCGGCGACACGATCGGCGCCTCGCCGCTCATTTCCGCTTACTATCTCGACGAGCCGACCATCCAGGCGATGAACCTGCTCGGACTCGAGCTCAACTCCGTCGGCAATCACGAGTTCGACCGCGGCGCGGACGAGCTGAAGCGGATGCAGGCAGGCGGCTGCGCGAAATATACCCGGCGCGTGCCATGCGGGGTTGAGCCGTTCCCCGGCGCGCGGTTCCGTTACCTCGCGGCGAATGTCGTGCAGGCGGACGGTGCGACGATCTTTCCGGCTACGGCCGTGAAGACATTCCGGACCGCTGCCGGGCCCATCACGCTCGGCTTCATCGGCATGACGCTCAAGGAGACCGAGCATCTGGTCACGCCTTCGGGAGTTCGTGGCTTGAAGTTCACCGACGAGGCCGAGACGGCCAATGCGCTGGTTCCCCGGTTGAAGGCGCAGGGTGCCGACGCGATCGTCCTCTTGATCCACCAGGGCGGCAAGACGACGAACTTCACCACCGGCGACGGCTGCGAAGGCCTGTACGGCGCCATCCTGCCGATCCTCCCCAGGCTCGACCCCGCGATCACCACAATCGTGTCGGGTCATACGCATTGGGCCTATGTCTGTCGTGGGACGGCGCAGGTCGGCAACGGCCGGATCATGACCAGCGCCGGGAAGAACGGCTATTTTGTCACCGACCTTCGGCTCGAGTTCGATCCGGCAACCCATCGTCTGGTCGCTCAGGACGCGCGCAATGTCGTCGTCGGCGATGGCGAGAACGGCGAAGATGCGGCGGAGAAGGCGCTGGTCGGCAGATATGCCGCGGCCGTCGCGCCGATCGGCGACCGGATCGTCGGCAGCTTGACGGCAGCGGCGCCCCACGCGGTCGACGATTTCGAGAGTGCCGCCGCGGACCTCATCGCGGATTCGATGCTCGCCGCGACGCATGCGCCCGACCAGGGCGGCGCCCAGCTAGCATTGGTCAATGCGACAGGCGTCCGGGTCGACCTGCCGGGCGGGCCGATCAAATATTTCGATGCCTTCGCGATGATGCCGTTCGGCAACAACCTCGTCGTGATGACCCTGACCGGAGAGCAGCTGAAACAGGTGATCGAGCAGCAATTTGGCCAGCCTGTTCGCGCCGGCCTGACCCGGCCCAGCGCGCTCGCCCCGTCCGCCGGCTTCACCTACACAGTCGACATGGCGAAACCCGCCGGCAGCCGCGTGTCCAGCCTGCGGCTCGACGGCGCGCCGATCGATCCCGCCGGCAAATATCGTGTCGCCGTCAATAATTACGTTGCCTCGGGCGGCGACGGGCTGAGCGGGTTCACGGGGGGCACGGATCTCACCGACCGCAACATCGTCGACCTCGACGCGCTGGTCGAATGGATCGCGCCGGGACGGACCCCGCCAGCGCCAAACCGGATACGCTTGATCGGCATTCACTGAGCGGCCATGCTCAGCGGCGCTCGGGTAACGTATGACGGAGTTCGCCCGTGCGCCTCACGGCATTGCTTGCTTTTCTTCTCCTCGCCGCTCCAGCTTCGACCGCGCGGCAGCAGCTCGACACGCTCAGCCCCGCGCAGGCGATCAGCCGCGCCGCCTCGGCGTCGCCTAAGCCGCTGCGCGCGCTGTTCCAGTTCAAGGTCCAGAATGCGGCGAAGGGCAGCGGCGGCTATTATCTCGACAGTGAGAAGGACTTCCGCTCTGCGGCCAATCTCGGCGTGTCGATCCGGCCGTCGGCGATGCCCGGCTTGGTGAAGAAATATGGCGGTGATCTCAAGTCCGCCTTCCTCGGCAGGACCATCAAGGTGATCGGACAGGTGCGGCGGGTATCGGTCGGCAAGCGCGGGGCGACGGCGACGCAGGTCGAAGTCACCCACGCCGGCCAGATACTCTCGGTCAGTTAGCGCAACGGCGGCTCGTCGAAGCTCCTGAGCTTGCGGCTGTGCAGGCCTTCGCCTTCGCGCTGCAGCAGGTTGAGTGCCTCGATGCCGATGCGAAGGTGCTGGCTGATCGCGCGCTCGTAAAAGGCGTTGGCCTGGCCGGGGAGCTTGAGCTCACCGTGCAGCGGCTTGTCCGAGACGCAGAGCAAGGTCCCGTAGGGCACGCGGAAGCGGTAGCCCTGCGCCGCGACCGTCGCGGACTCCATGTCGATGGCGACCGCCCGGCTCTGGTTGAAGCGTAGCGCCGACGCTGCGTAGCGCAGCTCCCAGTTGCGGTCGTCGGTGGTGACCACGGTGCCGGTACGAAGGCGCTGCTTGACGCTGTCCTCGTCCTCGCCGGTGACCGTCAGCGCGGCGTCGAACAGCGCCTGCTGGACCTCCGCGATCGCGGGAAGCGGCACTTCCGGCGGGAGAACGTCGTCCAGCAAATGGTCGTCGCGAAGGTAAGCGTGGGCAAGCACGTAGTCGCCGATCCGCTGCGTCGGCCTCAGCCCCCCGCAATGGCCGATCATCAGCCAGACCTCGGGCCGAAGCACCGCAATATGGTCGCAGACCGTTTTGGCGTTAGCCGGCCCGACGCCGATGTTCACCAGCGTGATCCCGGTGCGGTCGTCTGCCATCAGGTGATAGGCTGGCATCTGGTGCCGGCGCCATTGGCCCGCGGCGATTTGCGCCTCGGCATCGGCAAGCTCGCCGCGCTCATAAAGAGCGCCCGGAACGGACAGGGCGGTGAAGCGCGAGTCATTGCGCCGAAGCGTATCGATCGCGACGCCGACGAACTCGTCCACGTAGCGGACGTAGTTGGTGAACAGGACGAAGTGCTGGAAATGCTCGGGTGGCGTGCCCGTATAGTGGCGCAGCCGGGCGAGGCTGAAGTCGGTGCGCGGTCCATCGAACAAGGCCAGCGGGCGCGGCTGGTCGGGCGCATTGATCCACACGCCGTCGGCGATTTCATCGCCCAGGTGAACGAGCTCGTTCGAAGGGAAGAAGCGCGATAGCTCGGCGGTGCTGATGTCCCCGACCTGGATGCCGCTGTTCTCGATCACATACGGATAGGGAATCTCGCTCGACGACCGGCCGACGTTGACGCTGACGTCATAGTCGCGAGCGAGGTGCTCGAGCTGGTCGACGAGATAATCACGAAACAGCTCGGGGCGTGCGATGCTGGTCGCATAGGTTCCGGGCTGGTTGAGCCGGGCGAACGCGCGCGACGGCGCCGCAGCGGGGATTTTCCCGCCATATTCGATCTGCAACTCGGGGTAAGCGAACGCGCCTTTCCGCCTAGTCCGGACGTCGGGGGCAGTGCCCTGCTCGATGTAGAGGGCGAGTGCTTTGCGGAGGTTGGCGACGGACTCGTCGTAGATCGCCACCAGCTGATCGACGGCGGCATGAGCATTGAGCGAGCGTGACATGGCCTCAACTAGGCAGCACTCGCATCGGAAGCAAGGCGTCGAGCGCTTCGCTAAGGCCCGCGTGCCGTAAGCTAGCGCACAACACGACTGGTGCCGCCAGCACTACCGTCTGGCCGGTAATTCAATTCTCCACTTGTCACACCGCTAGCTTAGCAGGTACTAGAAGCACTATTAGAACCCAACGTACGGGGTGAGCCAGTGCTTCAGCTCGTGGAATCCAACGCCAGGCTCGATGGCCCGCCGCAGGTCGTGTTGAACCTTGCGCCGGCCGAGCGCGAGGTCGCGCTGCTGGTCTATCAGCTTGGTGCATGCACCGCGAAGCAGGTCGAAGAGCGGCTTGGCAAACGCGTGACCAACGCAACGGTGCGCACCATGCTCAGGCGCCTGATGAAGAAGGGAATCCTAGCCCGCCGTTCGGCAGGGCAGTACAAGACCTTCCTCTACGTCCCGGCGATCACCAATGAATTCGTGCGGCAAAGCGCGATCATCCACCTGGCGGAGGAGCATTTCGCCGGATCCTTGCCCCGACTGGCCGCCACTTTGAACGAGCTGTTGCACCTCCGGTCAGCGCCAGCTCGCAACGAGGTGGCGGCCAGATAGGCGTCTTCACGTTCGTTGGTGCGGCGCGAAAGTCACAGTGCGCCAAGAACTAACAACCTTGCTGGTAGATTAACCAATACCTCCATTGAACTGCTTTTGGGACTAAGTTAGCCAAGGGTCCTTTAAGCACTCCGAGGGGAACTACCACATGCGCCGAATCTCGACCGCCAGCCGCCTGGCGCTGACTTCGTCGACCTTTGCACTCGCGGCGGGCGTTTCCGCGCCAGCCGCGGCAAAAGCGCCGCCAGTCGAAACCGCGGCACCGGTAACGAATGTCTCGGCGCAGGACGTGCAGAACCTGCCGACCAACTCGACGCTTCCGCAGCAGGTGGCGGCGAACAACGCAGCGAGCGGATCGGGTGGAGCGATCACCGTCACCGGCTCGCGCATCCGCCGGCCCAACCTGGAATCGGTAGTTCCGGTCACCTCGGTGCAGGGCGAGCAATTCTTCCAGCGCGGCGGTACCGCGCTCGGTGATGCGCTGAACGACTTGCCGCAGCTGCGCAGCACCTTCGCGCAGCAGAACCCGGGCAGCGGCATCGGCATCGCCGGTTTGAACCTGCTCGACCTTCGCGGCCTCGGAACCAAGCGCACGCTGGTCCTGGTCAACGGCCGCCGTCATGTCGCGGCCGACATCTTGAACACGGCATCCAGCCCCGACATCAACACAATTTCGACGGACCTGATCGACCGCGTCGACATCGTCACCGGCGGCAATTCGGCCGTGTACGGTTCCGACGCCATCGCGGGTGTCGTCAACTTCATCCTGAAGCGGAACTTCGAAGGCGCGCAGGTGCGCGCTCAGGGCTCCGAGGCCTGGGCTGGTTTCGGCACCAGCTATTTCTTGTCTGCCATGTACGGCAAGAATTTCGCCGACGGTCGAGCCAACGTCACTATTCAGGGCGAATATAACCACGACCAGCGTGTCTTTGGTTCGGATATCCCCTGGTATCGCCATGTCGATGCCTTCGTCGTGTCGGACGTCGATGGCGGACTGCTTCCCAGCCAACACAACAGCGACGGCTTTCCGGATCGCGTGCTGGTTCGCGACGTTCGCAGCTCCACGATCAGCACATTCGGCCTGGTTCCCATTACGCAGCAGAACTCAATCGCTGCCTGCGGCACCGGTCTTGGAGCCAGCAACGGCGGCCCGACGACCGTCGGGGGCACGGCGTTCAGCTGCACCTATGTATTCCAGCCTGACGGATCGTTGGTTGCGCAAACCGGCACGCGCGCGGGCACCGGCCCCAATGCAACTGTCATTGGCGGCAATGGACAGACGACCCGCGAGGGGCAGCAGCTGTCGGTGTTCCCGGAGAACAAACGTATCAACCTGAACCTGCTCGCGCATTACACGATCAGCGATGCCTTCGAGCCGTTCCTCGAGGCCAAATGGGTGCGTGTCGACTCCACCGGAAACAACTCGGGCCCCAGCTTCATGCAGGGTGCGCAGTTCGACTTCCGCGAACGGCCCCGTCTCGATAATCCGTTCCTGAATCCGGACGCCCGCGCAACGATCGCCAGCGCGCTCATCGCTTCCGGGTGCAACCCCGGGCTGAATAATACCTGCGCCACGGCCGTCGACACGGTGAATCTGACAAGCGTCGGCGGCCCCAGCCAGGGCATCAACGGCCGCTTGAGCGCTGCCGACATCGCGATGATCAATGCGGGTACCTACCGATTCGCGAATTTCCGGCGCCTGCAGGATTTCGGTCTTCGCGACGAGGTTTTCCGGCGCGACACGTATCGCCTCGTCGGCGGTTTTCGCGGCAACTTCAACACGGACTGGAGCTACGAGCTGTCCGCCAATTACGGACAGTTCGACCAGCACACGACGGCAAAGGGTTACGTCGATCGGCAAAAGTTCATGTTGGCGATGGATGCGGCTCGCGACCCGATCACGGGCCAGATCAAGTGCCGGTCCCAGATCCCCGGACTACTGGATACCAGCGCTTACGCGCCCTATTTCGTATCCAACACCGATCCGCGCAAGCCGATCTTCGCGGCGAGGCTGGCCGCCGACATCGCGGCCTGCGTACCCTACAATCCGTTCGGTGGTGCGGACAATTCAGCGTCGGTCGCCTACTTCGGAGCGCCCGGGTTCAAGACTGCGAGGATGACGCAATTCGACGTCCTCGGCTTCGTCAATGGCGACAGCAGCCAGCTCTTTTCGCTTCCGGGCGGCCCGATCGGCTTCGTCCTCGGCGGCGAATATCGGCGGGAAACGGCCTTCTATCATGAGGATCCGCTGGTCGACACGCCGGGAGGCGGCATCAGCATCACCAACGAGGTCGACGTCGGCAATTTCGATCCGCCAGCCTTCCATGTCAGCGAGGCGTTCGCCGAAATCAACGTGCCCATCCTCAGGGATATGCCGTTCTTCCATGAACTTAGCCTAAGCGGCGCAGGCCGCTATTCGCGCTACCAGGCGCCCATCAAGGGCGTGTGGACCTACAACTTCGGCGGCGAGTGGGCTCCCGTCCGCGACATTCGCTTCCGCGGGAACTACGGCAAGTCGGTGCGCGCACCGAACCTGGCCGAAACAGGCTTCCCGGTCGTTCCGAACTTCTCCAATGGCTTCGTGGATCCATGCAGCGCGACAGGCCTTGCGGCGCGCGCAACCAGGCTTGCACCTTGCCAAGCAGCGCTGGGTCCCTTGCTGCCAAACGTCAGGGAAGCGGGCACCGCGGGCTTTTCGCTCGGCATCCTCAGCGGAAGTAACCCGAACCTTCTGCCGGAGGTCTCTCACTCGCTGACCCTCGGCGGCGTCTTCCAGCCCAGGTTCCTGCCGGGCTTCTCGCTGAGCGCCGACTACTACAACATCAAGGTCGACAAGGTCGTCGCTAACGTGCTTGCCCAGACGATCGTCAACAATTGCTATGACCTGGCTGCGGGCAATCTCTTCTGTGGCCTGTTCCAGCGCGTGCCGGCAGGCGGAACAGGGGCGGCTGGCGAGACCCCTGGAAACGTGGTGTTCAATTCAATTCTCCAAGGGCCGCAGAATTACGCGAAACGGATCCGCCGCGGCATCGACTTCAATGCCAACTATCGGGCGCGTTTGGCGCCAAAGATTGTGCTCGATACGAGCCTGATCTGGGTTCATGGGCTTCAGAACAGCAACTATGAGAACGTGCTGGATCCGACGTTCGAAAACCAACTGCTTGGAGAGCTCGGGGACCCGAAGGACGAGGGTCGACTCGATGCCGATCTGAAAGTCGGCAACGTCACGTTCGGCTACAACATGCACTATATCGGCTGGCAGTATATCAGCGCGGCTGAGGACCAAATCTCCCTGCCAACCGCGTGCAACGTTGCCGGCGATCCCAATAGTTGCCCGCCGCTGAATGCGGACTTCGCGACCCCGCTGAAGTTCCCGGTGACCACGTATCACGGGTTCCGCATTCAGTGGGACACGGGTCCGGCCTTCGGGACGCTCAAGAACATCCAGGTTTACGCTGGCGTGGACAACGTGTTCGACCGTCACCCGCCCTTGGGAATCACGGGCACCGGAACTGGTCCGGTCGCAACGATCGGTAATGCCGGCATTTACGACGTGTTCGGCCGCAGGTTCTTCGGCGGCATCAAAGTCCGCTACTAGGGCCTCGCCGAATGCCAACAACTCAGAGCCGGGAGGGGACTCCCGGCTCTTTTTGTTCTGTGCGGATGAAACCTTCGTGACAATATCGCGACAAGGGTTCCCCCCGCTTGCGAAATTCGTTTATGCGCGCCCTAAAGGGGGTGCCGTGCCGATCGGCGAAGACAGCTCTGTCACTGTAAACGAAGCCGAGGGGCCCGTGCTCGGCCTACTCGCGCGTGTGCAGCCCCTTTCGCGCTACCAGATCCTCCGCTTCTTCCAGAACTCGCCGGCTCGCTTCCAGAACGTCAGCAAGGGCAGCCTTTACCCGTTGGTCAGCCGGCTGCTCGATCGCGGGCTCATCGAAAGCCGCAGTGGCGACGGGCCGCATGGCGCGCCGGTCTACTTCCTAACCGAAACCGGCCGGACGGCGCTCCGCAATTGGACGAAAAGGCTCGACAGCCGCGACATGCTCCCGCTCGACGCGGTCGAGCAAAGGGTCTTCAGCCTGGTCGAACTCCCCCCGGCTGAGCGGATTGCCTGGGTCGCCCAGGCCAAGGAGCTGATTCTCGCGAAGAAGGCGGAGCTCCAGACCCATCGCGAACGCATGACGAGCTACCCCTACGGCACCATCGTCTACAACGCGGACCAGGAACGGCTCGATGCAAAGCTCGCCTGGCTCGATCGCCTGCTGATCGAAATCGCGCGCGACCTCCAGTCGAAGGACTGATCGCGGCTGATCAGGGAATGGTGCCCAGGAGAGGACTCGAACCTCCACGCCCTTGCGAGCGCCAGCACCTGAAGCTGGTGCGTCTACCAATTCCGCCACCTGGGCACGGGGCGTCAACTTGACGGCAGGCGGGCGAGTTAGGGGGGGCGCCGACATCTGTCAATTCGCTCCGCGCCGCAGCGCGTCGAGCCGACGCGTCGTTGATCGAATTGGTGCTGCGCGGATGCTCGAACGGGGCTGAGAACGCCCGCTATCAGGGGGTATAGATGATGGCGGCGTTGTTCAGGCTGGCGCTTCTTTGCGGGGCCTGGTCGGCTGCCGCATCGGCGACGACCTATCCGATGACCACGGACCATTGGGACGTCCAAGGGACGACGGGATTCGAGGAGCGCGACGCCCGCCAGGCGCTGCGCCTCGGAAGCCAAAGCGGAAAGCCGATCGGCGGCGGCCAGGCCAACCTAAAGGACATCAAGTTCGAGTCCGGCGTGATCGAATTCGACCTGATGATCACCGGCGATTATGATTTCGTCGGGCCCGTGTTTCGCCAGGTCGCCGACGGGTTCGGCGAGGTCGTTTATCTTCGGCCGCACCTGATCGGTAAGCCGGACTCGATCCAGTACACACCGATCGTCAATGGCAACCTCGCGTGGCAGATCTTCACCGGCGCGGGGTTCGAGGCCCAGGCCGCCTATCCGCTGAACAAATGGATCCACGTCCGCACCGACGTTTACCAGAGCTCAGCGACGGTCGCGATTGACGGCAAACGGGTGCTCCACATCCCCTATCTCAAGGGACGGTCGGGCTCCGGTGACATAGGCGTTCTTGCCCTCGCCGGCGGCGATTACATCGCCAACTTCAGCGTCGAGCCGATCGTCGGCTATCGCGATCCCGAACCTTCGCCGTCGATCGCCCCACTGCCCAGGCAGTCGGTGACGAGTTGGCAGGTCTCGCCGGCGATGGCCCAGGCCGAGGCCTTCTCGCGGGCAGCCAGAACCAACTGGGCGGAGATGAAATGGACGCCGGTAGCGGTTGAGACCAACGGCATTGCCAATCTTTCCAAGGCCGGTCCCGACGACAAAGAGCATTACAGCTTCATCGCGCGCTTTGCCGTGGACAGTCCCTCGGCCCACCGCGAGCCGATGCAATTCGGTTTCAGCGATGACGTCCGGGTCTATGTGAACGGCGTCCCCCTTTACGAAGGGTCCGACCGCCAGAACTCGCGCGACTATCGTTTCCTCGGCCATGTCGGCTTCTGGGATTCGGTCTTCCTCCCGCTGCGCAAGGGCAGGAATGACATCGTCTTGGTGGTCAGCGACCAGACCAATGGCGGTACAGCGGCGGCCGCTAGGTTCGACCCCGGCTCGACGGTGCGGATCGAAGGAGATTAGCCGGGGCCGTCCGGCTGATATTCAAGGAGGTCTCCCGGCTTGCACTGCAGGCGCTCGCAGATGGCCTCCAGCGTCGCGAAGCGGATGCCCTTCACCTTGCCCGACTTCAGCAGCGAAAGGTTGGCCTCGGTGATGCCGATGTCGCTGGCAAGCTCCTTCGAGCGCACCTTGCGAAGGGCCAGCATGACGTCGAGCCGGACGATGATCGCCATCAGACGAATTCCCGCACTTCCTCGTCGAGCGCCCGGGCGCGCTCGAGCAGCCGCGCGACCAGGAACAGTACGAGCGTCGCGCCGACAATTAGGACTTCGCGGAAATCGATCGCCACCTCGACCCGATGAGCCGGCGCCGCCGCCCGAAAGGCCTGGAGCGCCAGGGGCGCGAGCACGCCCAGCAGCGCCACCATCAGCAGCCAGAACGAGAAGCTCCGGAACCGCGCGACGACCCCGCTCGAGAAGGTCTCGCCGGCTGCGATCAGTCCGAGCATCTGGGTAAGCCGGAACAGCGCCACGAGGACGAACAAGGTCGTCACGTCGCCGATGAGTCGCGCGTAGGGGAAGTCGCCTCCGTGAATGCGGTATTCGACGTGTGCTGAGCCCAGGCTCAGCCCAAGTCGCGCGGCCAGGTAGAGCGCGGCCATGGCGGCCATCACCGTAAACAACGCCACCCGAAGGCGTCTTGCCGAACGTCGGAGAGCGTCGTCTTGCATTTCCTGTTTCTCTTTACTAAATTATCGTCAAACAATAATACATTTCCATTCTACGGATAGGATGAAAGGCTCACAAGATGGATCGTAAGCTAACCACGCTGCTGATTGGCGCGGCGCTGATCGCCGGCGCTGCAATGTGCGTTGCCCATCCGGGTCATCCGCCTCTTCCGACGCCGATCATCACCGTTTCCGCCGAGAAGCAGGCGGTGCCGTTCAAGCTGTTCCGCGGCAACCGCATCGTGGTCCCGGCGCGCATCAACGGGCATGACACCCACGTCATGCTCGATACCGGCGCAAGCCTGACCACCCTGAACCGCGACTATGCGCGTTCGATTGGCATCCCGCCGGGATTCAAGATCGAGGGCAAGGGTGCAGGCGGCAACGTCGAAGCCGAGCTCGTCTCTGGCCTAACGATGGAGCTCGGCGGCTATCACGCGACCAATGCCAGCGCTGGTGTAATCGACCTGGCCCCGATCGAGCGCAGCATCGGAATGCCGATCTCCGCCATCTTCGGCCGCGACTTCTTCAATTCGGCGGTGATCTCGATCGACTGGGCGAACTCGCGCCTGGTCGTGCACTCGCACGAGACATTCAAGCCGGCCGCGCGCGCGACGCCACTCACCCTCAGCAAGCGTGGACCGTTCAACACCATCCAGGTTTCCATCGCCGGCGCGGCGCCGGTGGAGGCCCTATTCGACATGGGCAACGGAGCCGCGCTGGTGATGCCAGTTACCTATTGGAAAGATCGACCGGAGGTTGCCAACCTGAGGTCTGCGGGAGCGATGAGCGGCGGCGTAGGGGGACTCCACCCGGCGCGTGCCGTGACCGTTCCGCAGGTCGGGCTGGCCGGCCAGACGTTCGCCAACGTCCCCGCGATCCTTTCCGAAGGCGGCAACGACCGCGATCCTGCCCAGATGACCAACGTCGGGATCGGCCTGCTCAAGCGGTTCAAGGTGGATCTCGATCTTGGCCGCGACCGCGTCTACCTGACACCGCGAAGCGACGCGCCGCCGTTCGATCGCGACCGGGCGGGCGCACGGTTCGACCTGCTCGGCGATCGGCTGAAGGTCGTCTTCGTTTCACCGGAAGGACCCGCCGCGGCCGCCGGCCTCAGGGAGGGCGACGAGGTGACGGCGGTGGATGGCGTCGTCGTGAGCTCGGACTATTTCAGTCGCGTCGATTGGAGCAAGGCAAAGCCCGGCACCAAAGTCGAACTGACGCGAGCAGACGGAAGCAAGGTGGCGATCACCCTGGCAGACTATTTCTGATCGGAGCCGGGCGGCGCTTGTCGCCGGATTGAGGCGGGGCTAGTGCCGCGCCCCATGATCGAACGCAATGAAGAGCTTGTCACCGTCTTCGGCGGCGGTGGCTTCATTGGCCGCTACGTCTGCGAGTTCCTGATGAAGCGGGGTGCGCGCGTCCGCGTCGCCCAACGCAATCCGAAGCAGGCCTATGTGATCCAGCCCCTCGGGCAGGTCGGCCAGTTCGGCTTCGTCAGGGCTGACCTTACGAACGCCGACAGCGTGCGCGATGCGCTTCGCGGCTCGACGGCCGCGGTCAATCTTTGCGGCGTGTTCGGCGCCAGGATGCAGGCCGTCCATGTGGAGGGTGCACGAAATGTCGCCGAGGCGGCGCGCGACGCCGGGCTTGGCGCTTTGGTCCAGGTCTCGGCGATCGGCGCGAGCCTTGAATCGCCATCGAACTACGGGCGCACGAAGGCCGAAGGCGAGGGCGCCGTCCGCCAAGCTTTTCCGGGCGCGACGATCATTCGCCCCTCCCTTGTGTTCGGGCCGGAGGACGAGCTTACCAACCGCTTCGCCGCCATGGCCCGACTGCCGTTCCTTCCGGTCATCGCGGCCAAGCGTAACTTCCAGCCCGTCTATGTGCGAGACCTCGGCCAAGCGATCGCCATGGCCGCGCTTGATCCCGGCCGGTTCGGCGGACAGACATACGAAATTGGCGGGCCGCAGCGCCTCAGCATGATCGAGCTGCACCATGCGATCCTCGAGATCACCGGCCAGAAGCCGGAGATTACGCCCGTGCCGGACCTGTTCGCGAGTCTCCTTGCCAAGCTCGGGTTCCTGCCCGGCGCTCCGCTCACCCAGGACCAGTGGCTGATGCTCCAGCGCGACAACGTTCCCTCGGGTGACCTGCCGGGGCTCGAGGCCTTCGGCATTCGGCCGACGCCGCTCGCCGCGGTCGCCTATGAATGGCTCGGCCGGTTCCATAAGGGCGGCAAGTTCGCCGGCCGCCACATCAACCTGACCGCGACGAACTAGCCGCACGTGCCGATACTCCTGATCGCCATCATCCTCGGCATTGTCGAGGGCGTCACCGAGTTCCTGCCGGTCTCCTCCACCGGCCATTTGATCCTGGCCACCGAACTGCTCGGCTTCGACGCCGAGAAGTGGGCGGCCTTCAACGTGATCATCCAGCTTGGCGCGATCCTGGCGATCGTCGTGCTGTACTGGCGGACCTTCTGGGCCGTGCTCGAAGGCCTGATCCGGCGCAACCCGGTCTCACTGCGGTTCGTGCGCAACATCCTGGTCGGCTTCCTGCCGTCGGCGGTTCTCGGCTTCCTGCTGATCAACAGGATCGAGGCGCTTCTCGGCAACGCCCAGGTGGTGGCCATCGCCTTCATCGTCGGCGGGATCGCGATCCTCGTCATCGAGCGGATGGTGAAGAACACCCCCGTCGTCGGCGTCGCGGAAATGCCGCTCGGAACGGTGATCGGCGTCGGCCTCGTCCAGTGTCTGTCGATGATCCCGGGAGTCAGCCGTTCAGGCGCGACGATCATGGGCGGGCTCAGCCTCGGCGTCGAACGGCGGACGGCGGCTGAGTTCAGTTTCTTCCTGGCTATCCCGACGATGCTCGGGGCCACCACGCTTGAGCTGGTGAAGCACCACGACACGCTCATGGCCGGAGCGAGCGGCGTTGGTTTTGGCACAGTCGCGGTCGGCTTCGTGGTCAGTTTTGTCGTCGCGATCGTCGTCGTCCGCGCGTTCGTCGCGTATATTTCGCGCCACGGCTTCGCACCCTTCGCCTGGTATCGCATCGTCGCGGGCATCGTCGCCCTGGCGTGGCTCGGCCTCGGACACTGATTTAACTTGCTTCGGTCCCATGGCGGGCCGATAATTCAGTGACTTAGAGGCTGACGATCATGCGCAAGGCAATATTGGCTATCCCGCTTCTGATGTTCGCGAGCCCGGCGCTCGCCCAGCCGGCGTCTCCGCCGCAGCTGCCGCCTGAGCTCACGGACCCTGCCATCGCCGACCGGCTCGCAGACGCCGTGCAAGGCCTGTCGCAAGCGCTGCTCGACCTACGCGTCGGAGAAGTTCGTGCGGCGCTCGAAGGCCGAGAGGCGAGCCCGGCGGAGAAGAGGATGACCGTGCGCGACATGGCGCGCCGCGACGACCCGGATTTCGACCGGCACGTGCAGCAGAACATGGCCAACGTACGGCCGATGGTTCACCAGAGCATGACCGCCCTGTCGCGTGCTCTGCCGGCGATGATGCAGGGCCTGATGCAGGCGCAGCAGGCGCTCGAGCGCGCCGTCGCCAATATGCCCGACCCGACTTATCCCAGGCGCTAGACGCCCCGTCATCAGCCGCTAAAGCTGCCCCGCCATGTGGCAGCTCTTCCAGTTCCCGCTATGCCCCTTTTCGCGCAAGGTCCGGCTCGTCCTGGCCGAGAAGGGCGTCGGGCATGAGCTGGTGCGTGAGAACCCGTGGGAACGGCGCGATGAGTTCATGGACCTGAACCCTGCGGGCGAGACGCCGGTGATGGTCGAGCCTGACCAGGGCGTCTCGCTGATCGGCTCGCAACCGATCGTCGAATATTTCGACGAGACGGTCGACCGGATGCCGATGATCCACGGCAATGCCGCGCTCCGCGCCGAGATCCGGCGGATGACCGAATGGTTTGACATCAAGCTCTATCGCGAGGCGGTCGAGCCGCTGATGAATGAGCGGATGCGCAAACGCCTGGTCAACCGCGAGAGCCCCGACACCCGGATCCTGCGCGAGGCGATGCGCACCGCATCCGAGCATCTCGACTATCTCGATTACCTGCTCGATCATCGCCGCTGGCTGGCCGGGCCTGGGCTCAGCCTCGCCGACTTCACGGCCGCCGCGCATTTGAGCGTGATCGACTATCTCGGCGCGCTCGACTGGCGCGGTCACAAGCAAACCAAGGACTGGTACGCCGTGATGAAGTCTCGGCCCTGCTTCCGCCCGCTTCTAGCCGAGCGGATGGAAGTGATCGTGCCGCCCGGCCATTACGACAAGGTCGACTTCTAGGCGGCGATCAGCGCTCCGCGGTAAACCTGGTCCTCGAGCGTCCGGCCGGCGCCGAGCGCGACGCAACTCATCGGATCCTCTGCGACCTGCACCGGCAGCCCGGTCGCATCCTGGAGCACTGTCGCGAATTCGCGCAGCAGCGATCCCCCGCCAGTCATGGTGATCCCCTGGTCGATCACGTCGGCCGCGATCTCCGGCTGGGTATGCTCCAGCGCGGTCCGGACCACCTCGACGATCTGGTTGACCGGCTCGCTGAGGGCATCCGCAACCTGCGCTTGGTTGAGCTCGATTTCGCCGGGCATTCCGCGGCCGACGTCTCGCCCTCGAACCAGCGTGGTCAGGCCGTCCCCTTCGCCCGGCCGGACGGCCGATCCGATCTCGAACTTGACGCGCTCCGCAGTGCCCTCGCCGATCAGCAGGTTGAAGTTGCGGCGGACGTAGGAGGCAATCGCTTCGTCCATCTTGTCGCCGCCGACGCGCGACGAGCGGCACAGGGCGAGGCCCTGGAGCGAGATGACACCGACCTCCGTCGTGCCGCCGCCGATATCCACCACCATCGATCCGATCGGTTCGGCGACGGGCAAGCCGGCGCCGATCGCGGCGGCCATGGGCTCCTCGATCAGCGAGACCCGGTCGGCGCCGGCGTTGGTGACCGCGTCGCGGATCGCGCGGCGCTCGACGTTGGTCGCTCCCGACGGGATGCAGATCACCACTTCGGGGCCTCGCGAGAAACGGCTCGGGCCGCCGTGCGCCTTGCGGATGAAATGCTTGATCATCTCCTCGGCGACTTCGATGTCGGCGATGACTCCGGCACGGAGCGGCCGGACCGTGCGGATGTTGTCGGGTGTCTTGCCCATCATCAGCTTGGCATCGTCGCCGACCGCGCGGACCTTGCGGGCGCCGTTCACCATCTCCAGCGCGACCACCGACGGTTCGCTGGTGACGATGCCCTGGCCGCGCACATAAACCACCGTGTTGGCCGTCCCGAGGTCGATGGCGATGTCGCGTGAGGAGAAGTTGAAAAGCGAACGCATGGGCTGGCCCCCCGGCCTGAAAACGAATCTGATTCCAAAGGCTTAGGGGAGACTGACGCCACGGCCAGATGGTTAATGGCGGTTAAGCGCGGGGCGTGGTTGAATCGCGTCGAACGGAAATCAGCCGGCGACGGCGGCCACCAGATAATTCAGCCGGACGTCGTCGCTGCGATGAAGGCCGCGGGTCGGCGACCAGGCAATGCCCTCGACGTCGACGCACTTGAGGCCGGCATCGCTGAGCAGGGCCTTCATCCGCTCGGGCGCGATGAACTTGTCGAAATCGTGCGTGCCCCTGGGGATCCGCCCGAGTCCCTCGCCGATCGCGATCATCATCAGCTTCGACCAATTGGTCGCGTTGGGCGTCGAAAGGATCAGCAGGCCATCGGGCGCCAGCCGCCGTGCCAGCGCCTTCACGAACGCGGCCGGGTCGGCGACATGCTCGATCACCTCCATGCAAGTGATGAGGTCGAACTGCCCCTCCAGCTCTGTTAGCTCCCCGGCTCGATAATCGATAGCGAGCCCCTGTTCCGCCGCATGGCTGCGGGCGACCGCGATTAGATCCGGGGACGCATCGAGGCCGGTCACCGTCGCACCCAGCCGCGCCAGCGGCTCCGCCAGCAGGCCCGCGCCGCAGCCGACGTCGAGCGCCGTCTTGCTCTCGAGCGGCGTCCGAGCGCACTCGTCGCATTGCCAATGCCGGTCCAGCTGGTCGCGAATGTACTTCAGGCGGACCGGGTTCAGTCGGTGGAGCATGGCCTGGGAGCCGTCGGGATTCCACCAGTCGCCGGCCTGGGCGGCGAACTGCTTCACTTCGTCGGCGACGATGCTGCTCACGGCGCCTCCATGCCTTCAAGGCTTGCAAAGGGGAAGAACCTCATGCGTTGAGGCAGGCGATGGACCATTTCCAGCTCAGGGATGGCAAGCTTCATTGCGAGGACGTGCCGCTGGCCGAGATCGCGGCCGGTGTCGGCACCCCCGTCTATGTCTATTCGACCGCGACCATGTGCCGGCATGTCGCCGCGCTGCGCGAGGCGCTCGAGCCGCTTGCCGACCCGCTGATCGCCTACGCCGTCAAGGCCAACCCCAACAGCGCGGTCATCGCCACCCTCGCGAAGGCGGGGCTCGGCGCCGACGTGGTTTCCGGAGGCGAGTACCGGCGGGCGCGCGCAGCCGGAGTGCCAAGCGACAAAATCGTCTTTGCCGGCGTCGGCAAGACCGAGGCGGAAATGCGGCTCGCGCTCGAGGGCGGCCTCTACCAGTTCAACCTCGAATCGCTCGATGAAGCGGAGATGCTGTCGACCGTCGCGACGGCGATGGGAAGGACGGCGCCGGTCGGGATTCGCATCAACCCTGATGTCGGCGCCGGCGGCCATGCCAAGATCACCACCGGCGCGGCCGAGAACAAGTTCGGCATCGCGATCGGCGAGGCGCTTTCCGCTTATGCGCATGCGGCAAGGCTGCCGAACCTCGAGGTGCAGGGCGTCGCCGTCCACATCGGCAGCCAGCTGACCAGCCTCGACCCGCTCGAGCGCGCGTTCAGCCGGATCGGGGAGCTGATCGGCGAGCTGCGCGCGGCCGGTCACGACATCACGGTGGCCGACCTCGGCGGCGGGCTTGGCGTCCCCTACGACCCGGGCCAGCCGCCTCCTCCCAGCCCGGCCGATTATGGCGCGATGATCAAGCGGATCGCCGGCGGCTGGAACACCCGGCTGGTCTTCGAGCCCGGCCGGCTCATCGTGGCCAATGCCGGGGTCCTTCTGTCGCGCGTGATCCGCGTGAAGCCCGGCGCGACCGACCCCTTCGTGATCGTCGACGCGGCGATGAACGACCTGATGCGCCCGGCGCTCTACGACGCCTGGCACCGGATCGATGCAGTCCGGCCGAACGGCCGCAAGCGCACGGCCAATGTCGTCGGTCCCGTCTGCGAGACGGGCGACACCTTCGCGACCGGCCGGCACATGGACGACGTCGCGGCTGGCGACCTGGTCGTCTTCCGGACCGCCGGAGCCTATGCCGCCGCCATGTCGAGCACCTACAACTCGCGGCCGCTGACCCCTGAAGTACTGGTCGACGGCGACCGCTGGGCGGTGGTGCGGCCACGGATGGAGGTGGACGCGCTGATCGCGGCCGACCGCATGCCCGACTGGCTCGGCGGTTGCGCACAGGCCCCCAGCAGCTAAACCCCCGCCGCAATGGCGCGGATCGTGATGAAATTCGGCGGCACCTCGATGGCGGGCATCGAGCGGATCCGGCATGTCGCCGGCCTGGTGAAGCGCGAGGCGGACCGCGGGAACGAGGTCGCCGTGGTCGTTAGCGCCATGGCCGGCGAAACCGATCGCCTCGTCCAGCTCTGCAAGGAAGCCGCCCCGCTCTACGACGCGCGCGAATATGACGTGGTGGTGGCGAGCGGTGAGCAGGTCACTGCCGGGCTGCTCGCGATCACCCTCTCGGGCATGGGCGTCAACGCGCGTTCCTACATGGGCTGGCAGCTGCCGATCCGCGCGACGGGCCACAGCTCGGCGCTGATCGATCATATCGACGCCGACATTCTTGAAGGCGTGTTCGCCAAAGGCGGTATCGCGGTCATCCCGGGTTTCCAGGGCATCACCGCCGAGGGCGACCTCGCGACCCTTGGCCGCGGCGGCTCGGATACGTCCGCGGTTGCGCTTGCCGTCGCGGTGAATGCCGATCGCTGCGACATCTACACCGACGTCGAGGGCGTGTTCACGACCGACCCGCGCATCGTTCCACGCGCTAGGAAGCTCAGCGCGATCACCTATGAGGAGATGCTGGAGCTGGCATCGGTCGGCGCCAAGGTGCTTCAGACGCGCTCGGTCGGCCTCGCCATGCGTTACAACATGGCGCTGCAGGTGCTTTCATCGTTCGAGGACAGGCCGGGGACGCTGATCGTCAGCGAGGACAAGATCGAGGAGCTCAACATGGAACAGCAGCTCATCACGGGCATCGCCCATGACAAGAACGAGGCGCGGGTGACGCTCACCGGCCTTCCCGACAAGCCGGGCACCGTCGCCGCGATCTTCGCGCCGCTCGCCAAGGCCAACATCAATGTCGACATGATCGTGCAGAGCGGGGCGGGGACCGGGACCCCGAGCGACCTCACCTTCACCGTGCCCAACGCATCGCTTGCGCACGCCGTCGCCGAGCTCGAGAAGGCCAAGGCCGAGATCGGGTTCGGCGAGATCATCACCGACACCGACGTCGTGAAGGTGAGCGCGGTCGGTATCGGGATGCGGTCGAACGCCGGGATCGCGGCGAGGATGTTCGAAACGCTGGCTGAGCGGGGGATCAACATCCTCGCCATCTCGACCTCGGAGATCAAAGTCTCGGTCCTGCTGCCCGAGGAATATACCGAGCTTGCCGTGCGCGTGTTGCACACCGCCTTCGGGCTCGACGCGCAGGAGCAGGCGGCGTGAGCGGCGAGGGCCTGATTGCCGAGCCGCGGGCCGTTCACGCTTCGGTCGGCCACGCGCGCCTCGAGGAGCTGATGCATCGCGGCATCGAGTTCCTCGGCTGCGAGGTCGCGATCATGGGCGGAGCCATGAGCTGGATTTCCGAGCGCCACCTGGTTTCGGCGATCAGCAATGCCGGCGGCTTCGGAGTCATCGCCTGCGGCGCAATGAGTCCTGAGTTGCTCGATGCGGAGATCGCCGAGACCAAGGCTCGGACCGATCAGCCCTTCGGCGTCAACCTGATCACCATGCACCCGCAGCTGAGCGACCTGATCGATGTTTGCGCCAAGCACCGGGTCGGCCATGTCGTGCTGGCGGGCGGACTTCCCCCGGCGGGAGCGATCGACCGGATAAAGGCCGGCGGCGCGAAGCTAATGGCCTTTTCGCCGGCCCTGGCGCTGGCCAAGAAGCTGATGCGCTCCGGCGTCGATGCCTTGGTGATCGAGGGCATGGAAGCAGGCGGGCACATCGGCCCGGTGTCCACCTCGGTGCTGGCGCAGGAGATCCTGCCGAATGTCAGCAAGGACATTCCGGTATTCGTCGCCGGCGGCATCGGCCGCGGCGAGGCAATCGCCGCCTATCTCGAGATGGGCGCAGTTGGGGTCCAGCTCGGCACGCGCTTCGTCTGCGCTAACGAGTGCATCGCCCACCCGAACTTCAAGAAGGCCTTCATCCGCGCCTCGGCGCGTGACGCGATCCCGTCGGTGCAAATCGATCCGCGCCTGCCGGTGATCCCCGTACGGGCGCTCAAGAACCAGGAGATGGTCAACTTCGCCGCCAAGCAGCGCGAAGTCGCGCAGAAGCTCGATCAAGGTTCGATCGAAATGGGCGAGGCACAGCTGCAGATCGAGCATTATTGGGCCGGTGCGCTGCGCCGCGCGGTGATCGACGGCGACGTCGAGAGCGGCTCGGTGATGGCCGGCCAGTCGGTCGGCATGGTCACCCGCGAGGAGCCGGTCGCCGACATCATCCGCGAGCTGATCGACGAAGCTGCCGCTGCGCTCGAGAGCCGCGGCTAGGATCGTCTCAAGCCGGTACAGCCGGGGATCGGCGCTTCGCATCGGCTCCACGCCGTGGGAAACCGGCGTCATGGGCGCCAACCAGAATCCGACGTGCCGCCGTACCACCGAGCGCGAAGCGGTGACGCTCGCCGGCTCGGCCTACGGGCTTGGCCGGTCGCGTTCGGTCATCGTTTCCGACCTCTCAATCGAGGGCGCTCGCCTCGATGCCCGCGACATGCCTGGGCCGGGCCAGGATGTCCTTCTTCAGGTCGGACCGTTCGACGGAATGGCGACCGTCGTGTGGCGCGTCGACGACAGGTGCGGTGTCGAGTTCGACGATCCGCTCCCCGATTATATGGTCAGCGCAATGAAGAACGAGGCCAAGTGGATGGAAGTCGCGGGCTGGTACCGCTGAGGCCTTCTGGTGTGTATTACCAATGTATAGCAGTGCGTCCCTAACGTCGCCTAGCCGACTCTGGCTAAGTCGTTGAAGTTAAACTCATCATACTTTTGGCACGCTTCTTGAAATGAACTCCGCCGCAGCGCCTCCGCTGCGACAACGGAGTATTTGACATGATCATGAACGCAGTTCTGGCGGTGGCGCTTGGCCTCGCCCCGGTGAAGGCTGGCCAGGAAGTCCAGACGATCCAGTACAACCCGACCGAATATGCCGGGCTCATCGGCCGCTACAGCCAGTCGACCGATCGGCGCGGCGTCACCCACCTGCGCGGCTTCGACCGGGTCACCGGCCGCCCGTTCGACATTGCGGTGGCCAGCAATGGTCAGGTCGAGGGGACGGTCGGCGAGACTTACATCACGTTCCACGTTTCCGAAGCCTGACGTCATGCCGAGTGCCGGGAGCGGATCGTCGCTTCCGGCACATTCAGGCGCGTGACACGGCGGCGGCGCATCTGATAGCGCTCGGCCATGCCGCTCAGCGCCGCCACCTCCGCCCGCGAGATCCTGACCGGCCTCCATGCGATCATGGCGAGCCGCGGCTCGGCCCAGTCCAAGCTCGACAGGGTGGTCGATCTGATCGCGGACAAGATGGGCAGCGAAGTCTGCTCGATCTATCTGCTGCGCGAGAACAACCTCGAGCTGTTCGCCACCCACGGCCTGCGCAAGGAAGCCGTCCACGTCACCCGACTGCACATGGGTGAGGGCCTGGTCGGCACCATTGCCGCAGAGGGGCGCGTCCTGAACCTGGCCGAGGCGGCGGAGCACCCCGCCTATATCTACAAGCCGGAGACGGGCGAGGAGCGCTATCACAGCTTCGCCGGGGTCCCGATCATGCGGCTCGAAAGCCCGATCGGGGTGCTGGCCGTGCAGCACGCCGACCCGCGCCGTTACGAGGACGTCGAGATCGAGGCGCTCCAGACCGTAGCAATGGTGCTTTCAGAGATGATCGCGGCCGCGCGGCTGACGGACGGCTCGCGGCGCAGCCGCCTGCGTAGTGCCGGGCCGCTTCGCCTCCCCGGGCTTCGGCTCGTTTCGGGCATGGCCAAGGGCGTCGCCGTGTTCCACGAGCCGCGGGTGATCGTCGAGCACACGGTAGCCGACGACATCGAGGCGGAGCGCGCGCGTGTCTACGGCGCCTTCCGCAAGATGCGCGAGCAGATCGACAACATGGCCAAGGAGGCCGAGTTCGGCACGGTCGGCGAGCATCAGGAGATCCTCGAGACCTACCGGATGTTCGCCTATGACGAGGGCTGGTCGAGGCGCATCAATGCCGCCATCGACAGCGGCCTCACCGCTGAAGCGGCGATCGAGCGCGTCCAGCAGCGCACCCGCGCTCGCATGCAGGAGATCGACGACCCCCTCCTGAAGGAGCGGATGCACGATCTCGAGGACCTGTCGAACCGGCTGCTGCGCATCGTCTCGGGCCGGATGGGCACGGCCGCACAGACGGGCCTCTCGCACGATGCGGTGCTGATCGCGCGCAACCTCGGCCCGGCCGAGCTGCTCGAGTACGACCGCCGGCGGCTCAAGGCCGTGCTGCTCGAAGAAGGCTCGCTGACCAGCCACATGGTGATCGTCGCGCGGGCGATCGGCGTCCCGGTGCTAGGCCGACTCCACGACATCCGCCACAGTGTCGAGGAGGGCGAGACGGTCCTCGTCGACGGCGACAACGGCAGCGTCATTATCCGCCCCAATCGGCAGCTGCTCTCGGGCTTCGAGCATCGCATGACGCTCAGCCAGAAGCGGCGCGCGGAGTTCGCCGCCGTCAAGAACTTGCCTGCGCGGACGGTCGACGGGGTGACGGTTAGCGTCATGGTCAATGCCGGCCTGGCCGAGGACGCGGTATCGCTGCCGATGACCGGCGCCGACGGCATCGGCCTGTTCCGGACCGAGTTCCAGTTCCTGGTATCGGCGACGCTTCCGGGGCGCGACCGTCAGATGCGTCTCTACACCAAGGTGCTCGAGGCCGCCGGGGACAGGCCCGTCGTCTTCCGCACCGTCGACATCGGCGGCGACAAGGCGCTGCCCTATCTCACCGACGATGCCGAGGAGCAGGCCGAGAACCCGGCGATGGGATGGCGTGCGCTGCGCCTGTCGCTCGATCGCTCGACGCTGATGCGCGCCCAGGCGCGAGCGTTGATCGACGCGTCCGGGGGAAAGGTGCTGCGGGTCATGTTCCCCATGATCTCGGAGCCGTGGGAATATGAGCAGGCGCGAGCCTTGTTCGAGGAGCAGGTCGAATGGGCGAGGAACGCGCATCGCAAGCTGCCCTCGCGGATCGAGTTCGGCGCCATGCTCGAGGTGCCGAGCCTTGCCGAGATGCTCGACCAACTGCTTCCCCGAGTCGATTTTCTTTCGGTCGGGACCAACGACCTGACCCAGTTCCTGTTCGCAGCCGACCGATCCGATCCGCGCCTGGCCCAGCGTTACGACTGGGTCAGCCCGGCCATCCTGCGTTTCCTGAAGCGGGTGCTCGACCAGGCGCACAGCGCCCAAGTCCCGGTCCGGGTCTGCGGCGAAATGGCCGGTCGGCCGCTCGAGGCCATGGCGCTGATCGGCCTCGGCGCGGAGAATTTCTCGATCACCCCGGCCGGCGTCGGTCCGATGAAGGCGATGGTTCGCTCGCTCGACGCGGCGGCGATCCGAGGTCGGATGGAGCAGCTGCTCGCCAAGCCGCCGAAGGACATGCGCAAGGCGCTCGGCGACTGGGCGCGCCGACATTCGGTGGTGGTCGGATAGGTTGCGGTTGACACTCGCCCCATAGCCCTTGAACATTGCGCATGGCCAAGCGCGAACCTGAGATTGAGGCGGCGGCCGCGGAGCCGGTGCCCGAGCTTCCGCCGACGGTTGGCGAGCGCCTCCGCGCAGCCCGCGAGGAAGCCAAGCTGAGCCTCGAGGACGTCGCCGCGCAGACGCGGATTCCGCAACGACACCTGGCGAGCATCGAAATCGCGGACTGGGACGCGCTTCCAGCGCCGACCTACACGATCGGCTTCGCCAAGAATTATGCGGCGGCGGTCGGGTTGGACCGGGCCGAGATCGGCGAGCAGCTGCGCGAGGAGATGGGCGGGCAACGTTTCGCAGCAACGTCGGCCGACGTGTTCGAGCCGGCGGATCCGCGCCGGACCATGCCGAAGTCGCTGGTGATCGGCGCGGTAATCGCCGCGGTGCTGCTGATCGCATTGATGAGCTTCCTCAACCGACGCGCGCTCGAGGATACAGGACCCGCCGGGAACGAGGCTGCGGCGGTCAACGCCGCCGCGCCCGCCGCTCAGTCGCCAACCACGCCGACGCCGACCGCGCCCGCATCCGGGCCGGTGGTCCTGACCGCGACGGACCCGGCCTGGATCCAGGTCAGCGACCAGGGCACAACGCTCTTCCAGGGCGAGCTCCAGCCCGGGCAGACATACTCCGTTCCGGCGACCGTCACGGCGCCGATGCTCAAGGCCGGCAAGCCCGAGGCGCTTAGGGTCACGGTCGGAACCACGGTGGTTCCGCAGGTTGGGCCGGCCGGAAAGGTCACAACCGTGAGCCTGCTCCCGGCCGATCTGCTCAAGGCTCCAACGGCGGCAGCAGGGCCGGCGCAAGCCGCGCCTGCCGTTCAGTCGCCCGCGTCTCAGCCTCGCGTTCAGCGTCGTGAGCCAGCGCCAGTCGCTCCGCCTCCCCCGGCTGCTCCGCCGCCGATCGAGCCGGCAGTGAACGGCCAATAGATTCATCGCCGCGCAATGCGCGGGGCGGCAGATTGAAGTCCGAACCAAGCGTGGGGAATCGTATTGTGATCAATCGTATGACCGCCGCTCTCGCGGCCGGCACGGCTCTCGTCCTGGTGCCCGGAGCGGTGCAAGCCCAGCGGCAGGCGCCGCCCAGCCCCGAGCAGCGCCTCGACCGGCTCGAAAAGCAGGTCCAGCAGATGCAGCGGCAGGTCTTCCCCAAGGGCCGTCCGGCCGATACCGCCGGTTTCGTCGACGATCCGGCGGCCACGCAATCCTCCGTCGTGAACCTCGACCAGCGGCTCGACGCGATCGAAAGGCAGGTCGCGGACCTGGTTCGTCAGTCGGAAGAGAATGGCAATCGCCTGCGCACGCTCGAAACGGGACTTGGCCAGCTCAAGAGCGACCAGGACCAGCGGATCTCCGCTTTGGAGCAGAAGATGAGCGAGGCGGTGACGGTCGCTCCCACGACGGCCCCGGTGGAAACCACGCCACAGACGACGACACCCGCCAAGCCCAAGCCGACCCCTCCGAAGACCCCGCCCAAGAAAGCCGCGGATGCGCAACCGGCTGCAGGCGAGGGCGGCCCGGGCGAAGCGACAGCAGTCGCTGCAGTGACCGACCCTGGCGAGGAGGCGTATTCCCAGGGCTTCCGCCTGTGGCAGGCCGGCCAATATGACGAGGCGATCACCTCGTTGAAGGCGTTTGTCGCTGCCTATCCGAGGCACCGTCGCGCCAGCTATGCCAACAACCTCATTGGGCGTTCGCTGCTGAGCAAGGGCCAGACCCGCGACGCGGCCAACGTCTTCCTAGCCAATTATCGCGGCAACCCGGGCGGGGAGCGTGCTGCCGACAGCCTCTATTATCTCGGCCAGGCGGCGATGCAGCTCGGCCAGCCCGGCCAGGCGTGCAAGGTCTATGCGGAATTCGACGCCATCTATGGCGCGAAGGCACGCGCCGACCTCAAGAAGCAGGTCAGTGACGCCAAGTCGCAGGCCCAATGCAACTGATCTAAAGGCTGCTCGGATGGTCCCGGAACAGGCCCTCGTTGACCGCTTCTCGGCGGATCTCGACGCGCTCCTGCCCCGCGACAAGCGCATTGGCCTTGCCGTCTCCGGCGGCCCCGACAGCCTCGCATTGCTTCTGCTGGCCGCCGCTTCGCGACCGGGAAATATCGAGGCGGCGACGATCGATCATGCCCTTCGCTCTGGGTCACGCGACGAGGCGGTCATGGTTGGTGAAATCTGCGACCGACTTGGCGTTCCTCACGCAATCCTGACCGCGCGCTGGTCCGAGCTTCCAGAGACTGCGATCCAGGAGCGCGCGCGGCACAAGCGCTACAGCCTGCTCGGCTTTTGGGCGGACGAGCGGCGCCTGGATGCGATCGTGACTGCCCATCATGCCGAGGACCAGGCGGAAACGCTGCTGATGCGGCTTGCCCGCGGAGCGGGGGTAAAGGGCCTCGCCGGAATGCGCCCGCGGTCGGTCTCACCGGGTGCGCACGTTCGGCTTGTGCGGCCGCTGCTCGGCTGGCGCCGAGCCGAGCTGGAGCACGTGTGTGAGGCCGCCGGGATCTCACCCGCGGCCGATCCGAGCAACGAGGACGAGCGTTTCGAACGCGTCCGGGTCCGGCGCGCGCTCACCGGTCTCGACTGGCTGGACTCCGGCGCCGTTGCCCAATCCGCGGCAAACCTGGCGGCTGCCGACGCGGCGCTCGAATGGGCGTCGCGGAATGAGTGGGACGAGGGTGTGCATGAACGGCGCGGCAGCATCACCTACCGGCCGTCCGACGCCCCGTCCGAGATCGTGCGCCGGATCGTCGCTCGGGCAGTCCGTCATCTGGCGACCGAGGGCGAACGCGAGCCGCGTGGTGCCGAGCTTTCACGCCTCGTCCTGACCCTATCCGAGGGCGGCACCGCAACCTTGCGCGGGGTTCGCTGCCAGGGCGGTGCCGAATGGCAGTTCGTTCCAGCACCGAACCGGACTCGACCTGTGGATAACTCTGAGTAAACTGCTGTTCGCGACTCGGAGAGACGCAGGGTTTCGTGGAGGGGCACGTGGAACCGGATGAACGCTATTTTCGCCGGAGGGCGAGCGAGGAGCTCGCGGCAGCGCGCCGTGCAGTGACCGATGCCGCACGCGAGCGCCGGCTGATGCTCGCGGATTCCTTCCTGCAGCGGCTGAGATCCGTCGAAGCGGAGTGCGTCGTCGTCGAATAGGTTGAAGCCGCGCATCCACAGCGGCCCGAGTTAGTGCTAAAGGCACCTCGTATCCTGCTCGAGGAGCCTGCAATGTCGGCTTCAAAAGTTCTTTTACCAGCGCTCGCCAGCCTGATCGTCGCTCAAGGCGTCCCGGCCCGGGCTACCGCCCCGCAAGGCGAGATCGTCGTGGAGGGGCAGCGCACTCATTCGCCAGTGGACGATTTCGTTCAGAAGCTGACGCCGTCGCAGAATGACCAGCTAAGCCGCTTCGTCGAGGAAGTCTGTCCCGCGGTAATCGGGTTATCCGATGATTTGGCCAACGAGGTCACCGGACGGATTCGCCTGGTCGCCAGCTCCGTCGGCGCGCCGATCGCAAAGCCGAGGTGCAGCCCCAACCTCGTCCTGCTCGTCGTTCACGACAAGCAGGTCGCAATCCAGCAGCTTCGGCAACGCTTGCCCGGCTTGTTCGCCGACATGCAGACCGCCGAGATCCACAGACTGGTCGATAACCCCGAGCCGGCGGCCTCATGGCAGGTTTCGAGCCGCGTCGGCGCTGATGGAATGCCGCTCTCGATGGTCCGGATCAGGAAGGAGGACGGCAACAACGATGCCGTCCCGCTGGTCAGGGGCGGCTTCCTTTCCCGCGTCAACATGCAAATCATGCGTCGGCTCAACCTCGCCCTTGTGGTCGTGGAAGCGCGCGCGCTCGACCAGGTCGATACCCGGCAGCTCGCCGATTATACCGCGATGCGGGCGTTGGCGGTCGGCAGCTCCGACGTCAGCAATCTTCCCGCACGCTCGATCCTGCAGCTGTTCAATGCCGGCGTTTCGCCGCTCCAGGCGCCCGAGAGCGTCACGTGGTGGGATTATGCCTTCCTCAAGTCGCTCTATCGGTCGAGCAACCGGGTCGAGGCGAGCAACCAGCGTGCGCAGATAGCCAAGATGATGGCGAGCGAGCTCGGGAAGGTTCCGGCCGAGCAGCGCTAGCTTGTCGACGAGGCTGCCGACCGGGCCGTTGGGTGCGCTCAACTGCGCGTCCCGGCTCGGTACAATGTTCACCTCATCCTAAGTCTGCATTGTTATTGAGCGGGATACGCCTATTTTATCGGCGGGCGCCGACGCCCCGAAAGACGAGTGATGAACGACAAAGACAAGAAGCCTGGCAATCCGTGGACGAAAAGCCTCCTCATCTGGGGAGGCGTGCTGTTCGCGCTCGTCATCTTTGTCCAGATGATCGACGGCGGCTCGCGCACCCAGGCGGGCAACGCCGTTCCCTATTCGGAATTCGTCAGGCAGGTCGACGAGGGCAATGTCCGCACGGTCGTCATCGCCGCGGGCGGGTCCAGCAGCAATTCGGCAATCGCCGGCAAGTTCGCCAGCGGCGAGGATTTCCACACCATCGCCCCGGCCGGCTCGGACATTGCCGACCGGATGGTCCAGAAGGGCGTCGCGGTCCAGGTCAAGGCCGAGGAGCAGTCGAGCATCTGGCTCTACATGCTCTACAATTCGCTGCCGTTCCTGCTGATCCTGGGCATCAGCTTCTTCGTGATGCGCCAGATGCAGAAGAATGCGGGCTCGGGCGCGATGGGCTTCGGCAAGAGCCGCGCGCGCATGCTGACCGAAAAGCAGGGCCGCGTGACCTTCGCCGACGTCGCTGGCATCGACGAGGCCCGCGAGGAGCTCCAGGAAATCGTCGAATATTTGAAGGACCCGGGCAAGTTCGCTCGCCTCGGCGGCAAGATCCCCAAGGGCGCCTTGCTGGTCGGCCCTCCGGGTACCGGCAAGACGCTTCTCGCCCGCGCGATCGCGGGTGAGGCAGGCGTGCCCTTCTTCACCATTTCCGGCTCGGACTTCGTCGAGATGTTCGTTGGCGTCGGCGCCAGCCGCGTCCGCGACATGTTCGACCAGGCCAAGAAGTCGGCCCCGTGCATCGTCTTCATCGACGAGATCGACGCGGTCGGCCGCCATCGCGGCGCCGGCCTCGGCAACGGCAATGACGAGCGCGAGCAGACGCTCAACCAGCTGCTGGTCGAGATGGACGGCTTCGAGGCCAACGAAGGCATCATCATCATCGCCGCGACCAACCGGCCCGACGTGCTCGATCCGGCGCTGCTGCGGCCCGGTCGCTTCGACCGCCAGGTCGTCGTTCCGCGCCCCGACATCGACGGCCGCGAGCAGATCCTGGGCGTGCACATGAAAAAGGTGCCGCTGGCGCCAGACGTCGACCCGCGCGTGATCGCGCGCGGCACGCCCGGCTTCTCCGGCGCGGACCTAGCCAACCTCGTCAACGAGGCGGCGCTGCTCGCTGCCCGCCGCGGCAAGCGGCTGGTCGCGATGCAGGAGTTCGAGGACGCCAAGGACAAGGTGCTGATGGGCACTGAGCGCAAGTCCATGGTCATGACCGAGGACGAGAAGCGCATGACCGCCTATCACGAGGCGGGGCATGCGATCGTTGCGCTGCACGAGCCGGCTTCGGACCCGATCCACAAGGCGACGATCATCCCGCGCGGGCGGGCGCTGGGCCTCGTCATGCGGCTGCCGGAGCGCGACAGCTATTCCTATCACCGCGACAAGATGTACGCGAACCTCGCGGTCTCGATGGGCGGTCGCGTCGCCGAGGAGATGATCTTCGGCTACGACAAGGTCTCTTCCGGCGCTTCTTCCGACATCCAGTATGCGACCCAGCTCGCGCGCGACATGGTCACCCGCTGGGGCATGTCCGACGCCCTGGGACCACTGCAATATGCGGAGCCCGAGGAAGAGGTGTTTCTGGGCTATTCGGTCAATCGCACGCGTCACATGTCGAACGAGACCGCGCAGGCGATCGACAAGGAAATCCGCAAGGTGGTCGAGGACGGCTACGAGCGCGCCAAGTTCGTGCTGACCGAGAACCAAGCGCAGCTTGAGACGCTGGCCCAGGCGCTGCTCGAATTTGAGACGCTGTCCGGCGACGAGATCAAGAAGGTCCTCGCCGGGGAGACGATCGATCGGGGTAGCACCAAGGGACCGTCGATCCCCGCGGCGGGCTCCTCGATCCCGAAGGCCAAGCGGCCCAAGGCGGGTACGGTCGGCGGGCCGGCGGCCGCCGGCGCTTAATTTCCGGTTCAGCGCGCCTCCGCTTCGCTCGTTGATGCGAAGGGGAGAAAATTCATGAGATCAGGGGTGATCGCGGCTTTGCTGGCGCTCGCCCCGGCGGCAGCGTCGGCGCAGGCAATGAACGCCGAGCAATTTTACCGGCGCGCCACGGCATTGCAGGACAAGGGCATGCTGGCGGTCTTCTCGCGCGGTGAGATCAAGTCGCTGATGGGGGAGGTACAGGTTGCCGCAAAGCTTGCCGCCGAAAATCGGCGGGCCGCGGTGAAGGCCGGTCAACCGCCGCGCTTCTGCCCGCCTGCCGGATCGTTCAGCATGAACGATAAGCAGTTGATGGCGGCTCTTGGTACGATGCCAGCTGCCGAGCGGGCGCGGATCGACATGACCGAGGCGATGACGCGGATCTTCGCCGCGAAATTTCCCTGCCGTACCTAGTTCATCGCGCCGATCGCAGTGACGGTTGCGACGAATAGCCCGGCGCCAATGAACGCGAAGGTCACAAGTGCGATCGTCCGCATGATCGCGCTGAATCGACCCAGCTCGTATGCGCCCTTGAGCTGCCGGTACATGTGGAACGGCGGTACGAAGAACAGAAACCCGGCAATCGCACCGAGGCCGGACGCAGCCAGCACTCCGCCGACGATCATCAGCAGCATCATGAACGACAGCGAGTAGGTCACGAAGACCGCATGGTCGTAGGCGTTATATCGGCGTCGAAGCGGGAACAGCAGCCACATGAAGGGCAGCGAGATCGGGATCAGCAGCCAGCTGAATTTCGACGCCGCGTCCTGGACTCTCATTGCGACGAGCTGGGGATTCTCCTGCGCGTTCTTGATAAAGGGCTTTATCCATCGCGGCGGACCGTCGCCCGCATCGGACGTCACGATCGGCCCGCCTTTGAGCACCTTCTGCATGTCGGCGATGTCTTCCCTGCGCTTGGCGATGCTCCGGTCGATCCCTGCCACATCCTTGCCCGTAGCGGCGGCCGCTTTTCGCTGCTCCTCGAGCTTCGCAAGCGTGGCCCGATCGTCCGCGATCCCCGTCTCCAGCGCCTGCTTCGGGAGCCTTGCACTCGTGCCTGGCGAAAGCTGACCGGTGAGGTTGAGCACCGCAAATGTTGCGAAGACGGTGAACAGATAAAGCGCGACCGGTGAAATGAACCGGGCGCGCTCGCCGGCGATGTAGCGTCGCGTGAGTTCGCCGGGGCGCCACGCGAGCATCGGCAAGGTTCGCCAGATCTTTCCTTCGAAATTGAACAAGCCCTGGACGAAGTCCTGCCCGAAACCGGCGACGGTTCGATGGATGTGCGCCTTCTGGCCGCAGGCCGAGCAATATTGCCCGACGAGCGGGGTCTTGCAGTTCAGACAAGCTTTTTCGTGCGTGTGGCCGTCGGTTTCACCCGCGTCGGGCTCAACCGCCCGAGCGAGCATTGCGCCAGTCACCGCATCGCCGACTGCATCGAAGCCACCCATCAGCGCCCCCTCAAGCCCACATTATGCGGGCTTCGCGCCGCATGCTAGCGGGGGGTCATGGCTCGCATCGGCCTTCTCGGCGGCTCCTTCAACCCGGCGCACAAGGGACATCGCCGCATCAGCCTGCGGGCGATTGAAAGCCTTGGGCTGGACGAGGTCTGGTGGCTGGTGTCGCCGCGCAATCCGCTCAAGGCCGAAGCGCGCGACATGGCGCCCTATTCGGCGCGTCTCTCTGCCGCCCAGGCCATGTCGAAGCGAGCGCGTATCAGCGTCAGCGATTTCGAGAGCCGGGAGGGTACGCGCTTCACTGTCGACACCGTACGACGGCTCAAGCGTCGCTACCCGCACGATCAGTTCATCTGGTTGCTCGGAAGCGACACCCTGCCAAATTTTCACTTCTGGCGCGATTGGCGGGGCTTAGCGCGCGAAGTGCCGATTGCGGTGATTCGCCGGCCCGGTTATGATTCAGCTGCCCACGCGGCGCGCGCGATGGGCTGGCTGCGGGTGTTCGTCCATCCTTCCAGCCAAGCGAAACAGTGGACGGAGTGGAGTGCACCGGCGATCCTTTTCCTTCGCCTGCCGCCCGATCCGACCTCCGCCACGGCCATCCGCGCGCACGACCCCCATTGGCATCGTCGAACGAAAACACGCCCCGCGCGTTCATGTCGTTACGGATCGCCATTGTTCGCCAGGAGACCCCTTGACCGAACAGCCCGTTGAAGCCGCCGGCGATGCCGGCCATGCTCCTCCCGAGGTCGACGATCTCCACAAGCTCGTGCTTAAGTCGCTTGACGACGACCAGGCGCAGGAGGTCGTATCCATCCCCCTTACAGGCAAGTCGAACATCGCCGATCACATGGTGATTGCGTCGGGCCGTTCCACGCGCCAGGTCGCCTCGATGGCCGTTAAGCTTGCGGACAAGATCAAAGAACGATTTAATAGGAGCGTTCGGATCGAAGGGCTCCCGGCTGCGGATTGGGTGCTGATCGATGCGGACGATGTGATCGTGCACATCTTTCGTCCCGAAGTGAGAAATTTTTACAATTTGGAACGAATGTGGGCGTTTGGCGATGATTCGGGCGTAAGCGCGGGGGCAGCTGTACGCGGGTGAGGGCAATGCGGGTGAGGGCACTGTTTCTTCTGTCGCTTTCGGCGTTGGCCGCGCAGCCCGCGGTCGCGGCTTCTTCGCCCAACCTCCTCAGCCTCGAGCAGCAATTGAATTCGATGGTCGCCGGCAAGTCTGCCGACGTCGGCATCGCCGCGCTCGATCTCAATTCCGGTGAGACGGTAAGCATCAAGGGCAATACGCCTTTCCCGATGGCCAGCACGGTCAAGGTGGCCGTCGCGGCGCTCTATCTGGCTCAGGTCGACAATGGGCGCCGGTCGCTCGACGATGTGATCGACGGCCAATCGGCGCGGAGCCTGATGCGCCGGATGCTGGTTCACAGCGACAACCAGGCGACCGACATCCTCCTTGCGGACCTCGGCGGGCCCAGCGCGGTCCACGACTGGCTGCAGAACAATGGCGTCAAGGGCCTCCGGGTCGACCGCACGATCAGCGAACTCCTGCGCAGCAAGCGCGATCTGTGGGACCGACGCGATTCCAGCACGCCGGTCGCGATGGTCGACCTCCTCAAGCGCATCTACCGCGCCGAGCTGATCAAGCCGCAGAGCCGCAACTTCCTGCTCGACCTGATGGCGCAATGCCAGACAGGCAGGAACCGGATGAAGGCGGGCCTGCCGTCAGGAACGCCGGTCGAGCACAAGACGGGCACGCTTGACGGCCTGGCCGACGACGTCGGGTTCATCACCATGCCCGACGGCCATCGCGTTGCGGTCGCCATCTTCACCCGCGGCGGTACCGACCGTCCGCGCACGATCGCCGAGACGGCGCGCGTCATCTACGACGGGTTCAAGTCGATCTTCACCTGGCCGTTCGGCAACCCCGCACTCCAGAAATAGGTGCTCCTGCACATCGTCGCTCGCGGGAAGATCGGCCGCTCTCCGGAGGCCGAGCTGGTCGACCGCTATATGAAGCGCATCCAGTGGCCGACGCGACTGACCGAGCTGCCCGATCGCGGCGGCAAGCTCCCTGACCTGCCGGCCAACAGCGTCCGGATCGTTCTCGACGAGCGCGGCCAGGCGCTGACCTCGACCGAGCTCGCCAGGCGTCTGGAGACATGGCGCGACGACGGCAAGCGGGAGGCGCGCTTCCTCATCGGTGCGGCCGACGGGCATGAGGATGCTGGGCGCCGCGGCGCCGACCTCTTGTTGTCGTTCGGGCCGGCGACCTGGCCGCATTTGCTCGTCCGCGCGATGCTTGCCGAGCAATTGTTCCGCGCGACGTCGATCCTTGCCAACCATCCCTACCACCGCGAAGGGTAGGAGGATGCGCCGCGCCGCCTTGACCGTGTTGCTCTGTCCGATGCTCGGCGCGAGCGCGATGGCGCAGGATGGTGGTGTTTCGCTCGACGCCTCGCTTAAGGCCGCGCTCGCGGAGCAGGCCACGGCCGATGCCGAGACGGCCCACCTCGAGCAGGCTGCCGCGAAGGCCCAGACCGAGGCCAGCCGGCTCCACGCGCAACAGGCGGCCGCTGCTCAGGCCATCCAATCCGCGGAGGCGCGCATCAGCGCCGCCAATGCCCGTGTGGAGCTGACTTCGGCCTACATCGCGGCTCACCGCCGGCAGCTCGCCGCCGAGCAACAGCCCGTATCTTCCCTGCTCGCGGGCCTCGCCACCATGGCCCGCCGCCCGCCGCTTCTCGTCCTCGCTGACCGCGGCGGGACCGACGAGCTGGTCAAGGTCCGCCTGCTGCTCGCCTCGACGCTGCCCGTGATCCGCAGCCGGACGAGCCGCCTGTCGGCCGAGCTGGCGCAGGGAGAGAGGCTGCAGGATGCCGCGCTCGCCGCCCGCTCGGAGCTGGCGCGCAGCCGCGACAACCTGGCTCTGCGCCAGCGCGCTTATGCGGCCCTTGAGCAAAAGGCGGTGCAAGCTGCGCTCGCCTCGCAGGGTCAGGCGCTCGGAAGCGGTGACGTCGCCCTTGCCGCCAACGAGGATGTCGAGCGGCTGCGCGGCGAACAGGCCAACAGCCAGGCGATCCGCTCCGTCGCCAGCCGTCTGGCCGGCGAGGAGCCGGCACCACCGAGCCCGTTCGCAGCCGAAGGCGGACGCGCGGCTCCGCCGTTCGCTTACCAGCTGCCCGCAACCGCGGCGGTCATCGACGGTCTCGGTTCAGTCAGCGCGAGCGGCGTGCGCTCGCGCGGCGTCACGCTGGCGACGGGGCGGGGGGCGATGGTGACGGCGCCGGCGGACGGCGTGGTGAAGTTCGCCGGCCCGTTCCGCGACTATGACGGCGTGGTCATAATCGATCACGGCGGAGGGTGGCTCAGCCTCATCGTTAATGTCGCTAGCGAGCTTCACCCCGGCGACCGCATCCGCCTCGGCGAGGGGGTCGGACGCGCTCTGGGCCCGCTACAGGTCGAATTGTCCCAGAATGGGCGTCGAATCTCGCCTGCTCTCATCGCAGGTTCATCTCAATCTCTGTCAAAGGGGCCCAAAGGCGGCTAAACGCCTTAGCCTGTGATCCCGATCAGGATTTGACCATGAAGCCCAGCATGAAATTGCTTCCGCCTCTCGCGCTCGTCGGCGCGCTTGCGCTGGTCCCGGTGACTGCGAGTTCCTTCGCCGCTGCAGATACGACCAATTACCAGGAGCTCGAGCGCTTCATGAGCGTCTATGAGCGGGTAAAGGCCAATTACGTCGAGCCCGTCGACGACCACACCCTGATCAAGGGCGCGATCGACGGCATGCTGGCCGCGCTCGACCCGCACTCCTCCTACGCCGAAGCCAGCGACTTCGATCAGCTCAAGGCGACGACGGACGGCAATTACGGCGGCCTCGGCCTCAGCGTCTCGATCGAGGACGGGGCGGTCAAGGTGATCGCGCCGACGGAGGACACGCCGGCGTGGAAGGCAGGCATCAAGGCCGGCGACTACATCACCCACATCAACGGCGAGCTGGTCTACGGGCTGACGCTCGACGAGGCGGTGAGCAAGATGCGGGGCGAGCCCGGTACCCCGATCAAGCTGACCATCGTCCGGCCAGGCCGCGACAAGCCGTTCGACGTCTCCATGAATCGCGAGCGGATCGAGCTTCGCCCGGTGAAGTGGGAGATCAAGGACGGTGTCGGCTACATCAACATCAACACCTTCACCGGCAACGTCGCGGAGCAGACCAAGGCTGCGCTGATCGGTATCGACAAGGCGACCGGCGGCAAGCCGCTCGGCTATGTCGTCGACCTTCGCTCCAACCCCGGCGGACTGCTCGACCAGGCGGTCGATGTCGCCGACGACTTCCTCGATAGCGGCGAGATCGTCTCGCAGCGTGGCCGGACCAAGGACGATATCGAGCGTTATTACGCGCGGCCCGGCGACATGGCGCACGGCTTGCCGGTCATCGTGCTGACCGACGCCGGCACAGCCTCGGCTTCCGAAATCGTGGCAGGCGCGCTTCAGGATCACCGCCGGGCGCTGATCATGGGCGAGACCAGCTTCGGCAAGGGCTCGGTCCAGACCGTCGTCCAGACCGGTCCGGAAGCGGCGCTGCGCCTGACGACCGCGCGTTACTACACGCCCTCGGGCCGCTCGGTTCAGGCCGGCGGGATCGACCCCGACGTGCCCGTGCCGCAGCTTAGCGATCCGGACTACAAGGACCGGCGGGTCGTTCGGGAGGCGGACCTGCGCCGCCACCTGCTCGCCCAGGCCAAGGTCCAGGACAAGCTGCTCGAGGCCGACAATATGCCGGACCCGCGGTTCATGATGACCTCCGCTGCGCTCGAAAAGCAGGGCATCAAGGACTTCCAGCTCTACTACGCGATCAACACGATCAAGCGGCTCGCCGCTCCGACCTATATCGCGTCCGCCGCGCCTTCGAAGAAGTCGCGCTAGGCGGGTATGAGCGAAGTCGCGGCTGTAAGGTCGGATCGCGCGGCGAGGATTCCGACCGCGGGGCTGGCCCGTCTGGTTGCGCTGCTGCTTCCGCTGACGCTGCTCGCGGGCGCCTATGGCTCGCAATATTTTGGCGGCCTGTACCCTTGCGAAATGTGCTGGTGGCAGCGCTATGCCCATTTTGCGGCGCTGGTCTTCGCCGTGCCGGCGTTCCGCTTCCCGGTCCAGTCGCGCGCGTCGCGGACTCTCGTCCTGCTGGCGGCGTTGGCGATCGCCGTTTCGGGAGCGATCGGCGTCTACCACGCCGGGGTCGAGGCGAAGATCTTCGAAGGCTTCACTCAGTGCACCGCTCTCTCCAAGAGCAGCAGCACCGCCGACCTGCTGAAGCAAATCACCCACGCGCCGCTGGTTCGCTGCGATGAGGTGCAGTTCCGCTTCCTCGGCATCTCGATGGCCGGGTGGAACGCGATCATCTCGCTCGGCGGCGCATCCTTGATCCTACTGCTCAGCCTTCGCGGGCGCCGGGCATGAGCGCCTGGCGGCCCGGCGATCGGAGGGAGGACCGCGCGTCGATGCTGCGCGTCGACCAGGCAGGCGAATATGGCGCGACGCGCATTTACGCCGGGCAGCTCGCCGTGCTCCGCCGCAACTGCCCCGAAGCCAAGCTGATCGCGCGCATGGCTGCGCAGGAAGAACGCCATCTTAAGCGCTTCAACGCGCTCGTTGCCGATCGGCGTGTGCGGCCAACGGCGTTGCAGCCCTTGTGGAACGTCGCCGGCTTTGCGCTCGGCGCGGCGACCGCTTTGCTGTCCGAGAAAGCGGCTCTCGCCTGCACCGACGCGGTGGAGACCGAGATTGACCGCCATTACGGCAGCCAGCTGGATGCGCTTGGCGACGAGGATCCGGAGTTTTCCGCGGATATTGCCGAATTCCGAGTCGAGGAGCTCGAGCATCGGGATACGGCCCGCGAGGCTGGAGCGACAGAGGCCGCGGGCTATCCCTTATTGACCGCGGCCATCCGTGCGGGTTGCAGGGTGGCCATCGGGCTGTCGAAACGCATTTGAGGAACTTGACGGCGGTCCCAACCGCTGAATGGCTTTGAAAGGACGCATCCGACGATGAAGAAGCTGATTGCAAGCTTGCCGATGAGTGCCGTGCTCGCGGCCGGCATGATGATCGCTCCTGCTCCGGCCTATGCCCAGGCTGGTACGAGGTCCGTCACGGTGTTCGGTAACGATCCATGTCCCGCGGACGCGATCTGCGTGCGCGCTCCCGAGAGCCAACGCTATCGGCTGCCGAAGGATCTCAACCCACAGGGAACGCGGCAGCAGCGCGAATCCTGGGGGAAGAAGTCGCAGGCGCTCACGACGGTGGGTGCTACCGGAACTGGAAGCTGTTCGGCCGTAGGGCCCGGGGGCTTCACCGGCTGCCTCACCCAGGAGATCAAGCAGGCTCGGCGCGAGACGCGCGAGCAGTCCAGCCAGGATCAGCCGCCCCAATAGGGATCGTGGGTGACAGGCGCTGCCAGGGGAGAGCGCAGCCATGACGATTGCCGACGCGACGCCGGATTTCGAGCAGGTCGATCGCAATGACCGGGCGTTCCTCGGCCACCCGAAAGGGCTCGGGTTCCTCGGCTTCACCGAGGCGTGCGAGCGCTTCTCTTACTACTCCATGCAGACGCTGCTCGTGCTCTACATGGTCAACTACCTGCTGTTGCCCGAGCATATCGGGAAGGTCGCCGGTCTCGCCTGGCTAAGGACCTGGCACTATCCGGGGCTTGACGGCCAGCCGCTCTCCTCGGCGATCTTCGGCGACTATACCTCGCTCGTCTACCTGACCCCGATCATCGGCGGAATTATCGCGGACAGGCTCACGGGCCGCAGGATCGCGATGATCGCCGGCGGCCTCGTGATGGCGCTCGGCCATTTCCTGATGGCGTTCGAGGGCGCCTTCCTGTTCGCGCTCGTGTCGCTGATCATCGGCGTCGGGCTATTCAAGGGGAACATCGCGACCCAGGTCGGCGAATTGTACGACGAGAAGGATCTGCGCCGGGCGATGGCGTTCCAGATCTTCTACATCTTCATCAACGTCAGCGTGATCATTGCGCCTTTGGTCTCGGGAACGCTGGGGCAGAAGGTCGGCTGGCACTACGGGTTCGGCTGCGCCGGCGTGGTCATGGTGCTGGGCCTCGCCATCTATCTCTGGGGCCAACCCTGGCTACCGGCCGACCGGCGGCCGGTCAGGACCGACTCCCGACCACGCGAGAAGTTGAGCCGCGGCGACTGGGCGTGCGTCACCTACCTGCTGATCCTGATCCCGGTCATGGCGGTCGCGCTCCTGACCAATCAGGAAATATTCAACGCCTATTTGGTGTGGGGCGACCAGCAGTTCGACCTCACTCTCCTCAACAACACGAGCAGCTGGCTCATCACGCTCGATGCGGCGCTCAGCTTCTCCATGCTCGTCGCCGTTGCCGCCTTCTGGAAGTGGTACGGAACCAAACGGCGCGAGCCCGACGAAGTCGAGAAGATGATCATCGGCAGCCTGTTCAGCATCGCCGGTGGACTGTGCCTGTTCATGGCCGCGCTGACCCAGCCGGCCGGCGGCAAGGTTTCGCTGTTCTGGCCGGTGATGTTCCACCTGCTGAACAGCATCGCCTTCGCGCACATCCTGCCGGTTTCGCTCGCGCTCTTCTCGAAGATTGCGCCCCGGCAGATCGGCGGGACCGTCATTGGGCTCTACTATCTGGCATTCTTCATCGCCAACAAGGTCGTCGGCTATGTCGGCGGGCTCTACTCCAGCCTCCCGACCACGACATTCTGGCTGATCCACGTGGCCAGCGCCGCGTTCGGCCTGGTCGCGTTCGTCGTGTTCAAGATGGTGATCGGCCGACGCATGATGGGCAGCCCACAGGATCAGGCCGCCGCGCTCGGCTGACATGGTCTCGCCAGCCGCCTCGAACGTCGCGGGCGAGGTTGCCTACGAAAGCAAGTTCCAGTGGTTCACCCGGCTCGGCTTCGCGGCCAGGGGACTGCTCTACATCCTGATCGCGGTGCTGGCGGTCCGTACCGGGCGCTCCGAGGACCTGACCGGCGCGCTCGAATATGTCGGCCACGGCTGGGGCAAGCTCTTGCTGGCGGCGCTGGCCGCCGGTCTCGTAACCTACGGTCTGTGGCGCCTCAGCGATGCGCTTCTCGGCACCGAGCACCCCGGGGCCGACTGGAAGGCGCTCAGCCTGCGGACGACCGCGGCAGGGGTCGGCTGCGTCTATGTCTACCTCGCATACAAGGCAGTGCGCATCCTGCTGGCGGGCCGCGCGGGCACCATGGGCACGGAGCAGCAGGCGGGCAAGGTTCTCCACCTACCCGGCGGCGACTGGGTGCTCAGCCTTGTCGCTTTGGGATTCGCGATCGCGGGGTGCAGCCAGTTATGGAAGGCCTATGGCTGCCGCTTCCTTCGCTACCTGCGCGAGGGCGCGGGGCGGAAACCGTGGATCAAATGGACCGGGCGGATCGGCTATGCGGTCCGGGGCATCGTCTTCTTCGTGATTGCCTGGCTATTCTATCGCGCGTCCGCCGATCATGCCGCCGGCGAGGCTGGCAATATCGAAAAGGCGCTGGACGTGCTCCGCGGCCCGTTTCTGGCGCCGATCGCGGCGGGCCTGTTCCTGTTCGGGCTGTTCAGCCTCGTCGAAGCGCGCTTCCGGGCGATCCACAAGCCCCCGACGCAAGCGCTAAAGAACGGGATCCGCGCCTAGGGAACGATCGGCAGGAGCACCGCGGTCGCGGTCGCTCCGCCGTGGAACACGCTCTGCGTCGCCTTCACATAATCGCCCGCCTTGGCGTTGAAGATGTTGGGGACGAAGCTCTGCGGGTTGCGATCGTAGAGCGGGAACAGCGTTGACTGGACCTGTACGCCGATCCGGTGTCCGGGCAGGAAGACGTGGTTCACGTTGGGCAGGCCGAAGCGATAATGCTCGACCGACCCCGCGCGAAGGGCGCGCGGCTGGGCGAAGCTGTCGACGTAGCGGCCGCGGAAGATCTCGATGCCGATCGGCAACTCATAGCCCGACATGTCCGGCTTGCCGCCTTGTGAAGCATCCTCGAACGCCTGGTTGGGGTAGATGTCGATCAGCTTCACGACCCAGTCGCTGTCGGTCCCGCTGGTTGCCGCGAACAGGTCGACCTGCGGCGGCCCCATGATGTGCACCGCCTTGGTCAGCGGCTCGCCGACGTAGCTCAGCACGTCCGGTCGGCTGGATACGAAGCGCTGGTCGCGTACCAGCCACGGCTTCCATTGCTCGGCGGCGCTCATCTGGATCGGCCGGGGGATGAACGGCACGGGTTTCGCCGGGTCGGAGATATAGTCGTCGTGGCCGGCAGTCGCGGGCCGCTGGAAGCTGACGCCGCCCGCATCGGTCAGGTACAGCGGCGTCGGCGTCCCCATCGGCCAGCGCGGGCTCTGCTGCCACTGGTTGATGCCGGTCGCATAGCTCAGCACGTTGGGCGTGTGCGGGTCGGGACCGCCCTTCAGATAATGGTCGAAGAAGGGCTTCACATAATTGACGCGCCACTCGTCGGCCGTGTCGCCGGTGAAGGTCAGCGCGCCAAGATCATAGCCGTAGTGGTTGGCGCCCGAGTGACGCCACGGGCCGATCGCCAGGTACAAGAGGCCGCTGCCCTCATATTTGTCCTTCAGCGCGCGATAGACCGCGGGGCCGCCATAGCTGTCCTCCTGGTCCCATTGGCCGACTTCGATCATTGTCGGCACCGTCAGCGGCCGTGCCGCAAGCCATTTGTCGACAGCCTGAAGCGACCAGAACTCCGTGTAGGCTGGGTTCTGGATCAGCTTCTGGACGAACGGATAATGGTCGATCTTCAGCCGCCGGGCGTAGTCGCCCATCGAGCCGGCTTCGAGATAGCGTGTGTAATCATCGCCCGTTCCGAACGCGAGGCCCTTACCCTCGGCCTTGCCGGTGCTCTGATCGACCGCATAGTCGAAGCTGCTCGTGCGGAAAGCGCCATTGTGGAACCAGTCGTCGCCCATCCACCCGTCGACCATCGGGCTTTGCGGGACGGCGGCCTTGAGCGCCGGGTGCGGGTTGATCTCCGCCGCCAGCGTGGTGAAGCCGAGGTAGGACGAGCCGATCACGCCGACCTTGCCGTTCGACTCCGGAACATGTTTCACCAGCCAGTCGATCGTGTCGTAGGCGTCGGTGCTCTCATCGATTCCGGTGCGGTTCAGCGGCCCGACGATCGGCCGGTTCATCACGAACTGGCCTTCGCTGTTGTGAAGGCCGCGGATGTCCTGCTGGACGATAATGTAGCCGTCGTCGAAGAATTCCTTGTCCATCAACGGGATCACGTCGACGCCGTGCTGGCTCGGGGTGCGGTTCATCGACCCCTTGGCGTCGTAGGGCGTGCGCGACAGCAGGATCGGCCCGTTGGTCGTACCCTTCTTGAAGACGATCACGGTGTAGAGCTTGGTCCCGTCGCGCATCGGGACCATCGCCTCGCGGCGGACGAAGTCGGCCTCGGGCAGGACCTGGTCGTACTTCGCGACGACGTCCGGGGTCATGGGCGTCACCGCAGCGGGAGGCGCCGCGGCGATGGCAAGCAGTGGCAAGAAGGGGACGGCGGTGCGGGCGAGCTTGGTCTTCATGCGACCCGGATAAGCAGGCGCCCCCGGACCCGCAAGGACGACAGCGCTAGAAGGTCACTTCCGCGACCTTCTCCTTCACGCCTGCCTCGGGCTTGCGGCCGAACAGCTTGTTGAAGGCGGGCTTGAGGAATCCGCCGATGTCGCTCTGCCAGATTTTGGCATCGTCGAGCTCGAAGCGCAGGAGGGCCATCTTGGGGTCGTCCTTGCCTTCGTACCATTCGGCGACGATCGGATTCCACAGCCGGTCGATCTCCGCGCGGCCGTTGTCGAGGATCAGCCGGCCGCGCAGGCTGGCGAACACGTCATGGCCCTTGCTGGCGAAACTCGCGACCGCGCAATTGTCCTGGCCGAGCGCGCGCGTCAGGTCGTGGTCCTTGGCGGTGAAGAACCATATGCAACCCTGTTCGCGGTCCTGATCCCCGAACTGGGCCGTCATCGGCTGCATCGCGCTTCCGCGGGCCTGATCGAGGCCGAGCATGACGAATGGGCTGTCCTCGAGGGCGCCCCAGAACTGCTCCAGGATTTCGCGGTCATCGGGCATGCAAGATCTCCTTCTCGTTGACCGGAAAACGGGCCTTGGGGCGAGCCGTTCCGCGATACGGGCTTTCGGCCGGGTCAAGGCCGCGCCGTCGCTAAGCTATTGTCTTGAAAGGAGTTGGCAGCGCGGTTCAGGATCGGCGCGATGATGAAAGAGATGCCGAAGAAGTATTGGCGCAACATGCCGGAGACCTCGCTCGTTCAACCGTTGATCGGGAGATCGAGATGATCGACGCATCCGTCGTCAAGGAGGGCTTGAAGCATGCGCTCGAGGCCGAACGCGCGATCGAGCCGCACGGCAATCTTCGCGCGTCCTGGGAAGCGCTTCTGAAGGATGCGCGAAAGTGCACGCGCTGCGACCTCTACAAGCACGCGACCCAGACGGTGTTCGGCGAGGGACCGCTCGATGCTTCGATCATGTTCGTCGGCGAGCAGCCAGGCGACCAGGAGGACCATGCCGGCCGTCCCTTCGTCGGGCCCGCCGGGCAATTGTTCGACGCCGCGCTTGAGAAGGCGGGCATCGACCGGTCGACGGTCTACGTCACGAACGCCGTCAAGCACTTCAAATTCATTCCGCGCGGTAAGCGGCGCATCCACAACAAGCCCGACGCCGGCGAGATCGAGGCCTGCCGCTGGTGGATCGGCCATGAGCGCGAGCTCCTTCGGCCTCCCGTCACGGTCGCCCTCGGCGCGACCGCCGCGCACAGCCTGTTCGGCAAAACGATGGCGATCGGCCGCAACCGCGGCGCTCCCTTGAAGCTTCCCGACGGGAGCGAATGCTGGATCACGGTTCACCCGAGCTTCCTGCTGCGCATCTCTGAAGAGGACCGGAAGCGCGAGGAGAAAAAACTGTTCCTGCGCGACCTCAAGCGGATCAAGGCGCGTGTGGAAGAGCTGGCAAAATAGCACGCCCCCTTATTGCAATTGAGAACGACTCGCATTAGCGACAAACCCCAGATAGCAATAAAGGGTCAATTAACGATGAGTTTTCGGTTGCGCGCCGCTGTTGCCGGCGCGGTTCTCTCTGCGGTCAGCGTCCCGGCATACGCGGGAGGGACGGACTTCGGTTACGTGTACACGGTCTCGACCGAGGAGAAGGGCGAGACCGAGCTTTCGCTGTGGGCGACTGACCGCCGCGGCAAGGCTCAGGGCCATTATGATGCGCAGGACTATCGTCTCGAGGTCGAGCGCGGCCTGACCGACAATTTTCAGGTGGCGGGCTACGCCAATTTTGCCAGCCACCACATCCGCAGCGCCGGGCCGGAACTCGCCGACGTCAGCCGCAGCTTCGCATTTCAGGGTCTGTCCGCCGAGTTCAAATACCTCGTTCGCTCACCAAGGAACGGGCGCTTGGGAATTGCTCTTTATGCAGAGCCAGGCTGGTCGCGCATCCACAAGGTGAGCGGCGAGGAGGCGGACGAATATGAGCTGGAGCTCAAGGCAATCGTCCAGAAGAATTTCGCGAACGACCGCCTGGTCTGGGCCGCGAACCTGACGCTCGAACCCGAATGGGAGCGCGAGCATGAGGAGATCACTCCAGGCGTGATCGGTACGGAGACCGAGAAGGAGCTGGCGATCGAGATCGCGACCGGTCTTTCCTACAAGGTTGCCCCCCGCTTGTGGCTCGGTGCCGAGGGCCGCTACCACAGCGTCTACCCGGACTGGACCCACGGGCTACAGCGGGAGAATTACGCGGTCTACGCTGGCCCCAGCATCTATTATGACGGCGGCGAATGGTCGGTTACCGCGACCTGGCAGCCGCAGCTATGGGGTGGGCCGAGCGGTCCGGGTCGGGGACTTGAGTTCGATGATCACGAGAAGCGCGAGCTCCGCATCAAGCTCAGCAAGGAATTCTGACCTTCACTCTGCCGCGAGGAGCGTCTCCGCCGCGCCGAGGTCAACCGAGACCAGCCGGCTGACGCCTTTCTCGATCATGGTCACGCCATAAAGCCTGTCCATGCGGCTCATCGTCACCGCATTGTGCGTGACGATCAGGTAACGCGTGTCCGTCTCCTCGGTCATCCGCTGGAGGAGCTCGCAGAAGCGCTCGACATTGGCGTCGTCGAGCGGAGCATCGACCTCGTCGAGGACGCAGATCGGCGCCGGGTTTGTGAGGAAGATCGCGAAGATCAGCGCGACCGCGGTCAGTGCCTGCTCGCCGCCCGACAGCAGGGTCAAGGTCGATAGCCGCTTTCCCGGCGGCTGGGCCATGATTTCCAGCCCGGCTTCGAGCGGGTCGTCGCTCTCGACCAGCTCGAGATGCGCCTGTCCGCCTTCGAACAGGGTCGTGAAAAGCCGGCGGAAATGCGCATCGACCTTTCCATAGGCTTCGAGAAGCCGGACTCGGCCCTCACGATTGAGATTGCCGATCGAGCCACGCAGCCGGTTGATCGCCTGGGTTAGCTCCTCGGCTTCCTCGGCACCCTTGGTGCGTTGCGCGTCGAGCTCCGCCAGTTCCTGCTCGGCGACCAGGTTGACCGGACCGATCCGCTCGCGCTCGGCGGTGAGACGCTCCAGCGTTGCCGCTTCCTCGTCGCCATTGCGCGGTTCGTCGCCGTCGAACCCGAGCTTCTCAGGCAAGCGCTGGGGCACGCATTCGAACTTTTCGACCGCGGCCCTGGCGAACTCCGCGCTGCGCGCCTGCTGCGCCTCGGCGCGGGCCGCTGCCGCTGCCCGGCGCTCGCGCGTGTCGGCCGAGCTCTCGTTCGCCGCGGCGACCGCCTGGGCTGCCGTGACCACGGCTTCCTCGGCTTCGCGCTCGGCCGCGCCGGCTTCGCCGATCCGTACCTGGCTTTGGTCGTTGGCATGTTCGAGTTCGCTGATCTTGGCGTCGAGCTCGGCCGGCTCCCGCCGCAACTCTAAGCGCTCGGCCGACTGCTGCTTCTGCCGTTCGACCGCTGAGGCAAGCCGTTGCTCGGCGTCCGCCTGGCGCTTGCGCCATTCGGCCTGCTCGCGGGCCGCCGCGCTCGACCGCTCGCGATCGGCAGCGGTCTCGCGCGCCTTGGTCGCGGCTTCGGCGCGCTTGTCGGCGACCCCGGAGGCGGCCGTCGCCGCAGATTCCCGCGCGGCCTCCACCTGGTGCTCGAGCGCCGTTGGGTCGGGCAATACGGCCAGCGAACGCTCGGCTGCCGTCACCGCCTCGGTCGCCGCTGCAAGGACCGGCTCGAGGTCCGCCTGGCGTTGCTCAAGGCTCGCGCGTTGCGCCTCGATCCGCTCCAGCGCAGCCGCCGCCGAGTCGATCGCCCGCGCCGCTTCGCGGGCGTCGCGCTCTGCCGCCAAAGCGGTAGTCCGCGCCTCCTCCGCCGCCCTGCGGCATTGCTCCATGCGACTGAGTACCTCGTCCCGCTTGGCGGTCGCGTCGGCCACCGCCTTTTCGATGCCGGGCAGTTCGTCGCTCAGCTGGGCAAGCCGGTTCGCACGCAGCAGCCGCTCCGCCGCCGCGGCTCCGGCCCCGGACGCGACAAACCCGTCCCAGCGCCTCAACTGCCCGTCCCGGGTAACCAGCCGCTGCCCTACGGCGAGCGGCTGGCCTTTGTCCTCGTCGACGACCGCGACCTGCCTCAACCGCCGCAGCAATTCCTTCGGCGCGCTCGCATGATCGGCCAGCGATTTTGTGCCGGCGGGGAGCGCAGGCTCGCCCGGCTGCGCCTCGCTACCTTGCCAGCGCCTTGGACCGTCGCCGCCGACCGCGGCGTCCGCGTCCTCGCCGAGTGCAGCAGCGAGCGCACGCTCGTAACCCGGCTCGGCGCGCAGGCTCGCAATCGCCGCGCCGCCTGCATGGTCGAGTGCGCGGGCGAGCGCATCATGCTCCGACCGCGCGGCCGACAGGGCTGCCCGCGCCGAGGCGAGCTGGCTTTCGGCCGCATCCCGGGCTTCGGCGGCGGCCGATCGTCCCTGCTCGGCGTCCAGCCGGCGAGCCTCGGCGGCTGTCAGCGCCTCGGCTGCCGTCCTGGCCCGGTCCTCGGCTTCGTCGCGCAGGCGCAGCGGCTCGCTGCCGTCGCCGAGCGCACGCAATTGGTCGCCGAGCTTGTGCTGCTCCTGGGCGGTGCGCGCGAGCTGAGCCTTGGCAGCTTCGAGCGCGGCTTCGGCCACTCGCCGCTCGGCTCGCATCGCCGCCTGCCGCGCGAGCAGCTCGGCCAGCGCGGCCTCGGCCTCGCGCGAGGATGCCTCCGCGGCGCTGAGCCCAATCGCAATCCGCGCCGAATGAGTCTCCGAATCCTCCAGCCGGCGGTCGATCGCCGCGCGCTCGGCTTCGAGCTTGGCGATCGCGCGCGCAGCGTCGCCCTTGAGTGCTTCCTCGCGCTGCATGTCGGCGGCGAGCGACGCTTCGAGCCGTTCGAGCTCGGCCAGCCGCCGCGCAACCGTGTCGCGTCGGGCGCGCGCGCTTGCCAGTTGGTGGGCAAGCTCATGCCCGTGCTCGCGAAGCTCCGCCAAGGCCGTCCGCCGGGCGCCCAGGGCCGCAGCGGCGCGGTCATGCGCACCCTGCGCTTCGACGATCGCCTCGTGGATCCGCTCGACCTCCTCGGCGGCCGCTTTCGCTTCGGCAGCAGCAGCTTCCGCCGCCCGCTCGGCTTCGGCCCAGCGGGCGTGCAGCAGACGTCCCTCGACGCCCCGGATTTGCTCGGTCAGCTTGCGATAGCGCTCGGCCGCGCGCGCCTGCCGCCGGAGCTGCGCGGCGCGCTGTTCCTGGTCGCCGAGGATTTCGCCCAGCCGCGCGAGATTGGCCTCGGTCGCGCGGAGCTTCTGCTCGGCGTCCTTGCGCCGCGCATGGAGCCCTGAGATTCCGGCCGCTTCCTCGAGCAATTGGCGCCGCTCAACCGGCTTCGCGGCAATGACCGCGCCGATCTTCCCCTGGCTGACGAGCGCAGGCGAGTGAGCGCCCGTCGCGGCATCGGCGAACAGCAGCGACACATCCTTGGCGCGGACGTCGCGCCCGTCGATGCGGTAGGCAGATCCAGCGCCCCGCTCGATCCGCCGCGTGACCTCGCTCTCCCCGCCGCCTTCTTCGCCGGCGTCGCGCTCGACCAGGATCGATACCTCGGCAAAGTCGCGCGGCGGGCGCGTCGCCGTGCCCGCGAAGATCACGTCGTCCATGCCGCCGCCGCGCAGTGACTTCGGGCTGGATTCGCCCATCGCCCAGCGGATCGCTTCGAGCAGGTTGGACTTGCCGCAGCCATTCGGCCCGACGACGCCGGTCAGGCCGCGCTCGATCCTCAACTCCGCCGGTTCGACGAAGCTCTTGAAACCGCTGAGCTTGAGCCGCCTAATCCGCAACCTGTCTCACCCTCCCCGCAACGCCGGTTACCCGCCGAGCGCCTTCTTGAGCTCGGGCTCAAGCTGCTCCCAGGTGGACGCGTCGTTCACGGCCCCGTTGATCAGGAAGGTTGGCGTTTGTGTGACGCCCGCGTCCTGCGCGGCCTTGGTCATGCCGAGCAGCTTGTCGAAGCCCTTGGTGTCGGTAAGGCACTGCCGCGCCCGCGCCGGCGGCACGCCGAACTTTGCCGCGATCGCCGGGAATCCGGCGATGTCCGCCAGCCGAGCGATGCGCTGCTGGTCGGTCATCTTCTCGATCTCGGCGTGCTCGGAGCTACTTATGGCGCTCACCTTTGCGAACCATTGAGGCTGCGTCGCGAAGACCACCTGCGACATCGGGAAGAAGCCGGCTGGCCCCGCGCAATGGGCAAGCAGGCTGACTGAAAGGTCCGGCGCGTTCAGCAGCAGGTTCCGGAACTCGTAGCTGACTTGCCCGCTGCGCACATATTGCTGGACCAGCGGCTTGTAGCCCGTCTCCTCGAAATGGCGGCAGTGGGGGCAGGCGAGCGAGCCATATTCGACCAGCTTCACCTTCGCCGCCGGGTTGCCCATCCGGAACCCGCCCTCGGGAGTAACCGCGACCCGCCGCGCCCAGTCGACCTTCGCCTTGGCCGCGGGCCGAGCCGCCGCCGTGGCAGGCTGCCAGCCCGGAACCGCGAGCACGATCGCGATGGCGAGCGCCGACCGGATCACTTAAGCGCAGCGTCCAGTTGGGGCTTCAGCTGGTCCCAGGTCGCGGTCTTGGGCAGCATCTTGCCGTTGATGACGAACGCCGGCGTTCCCTCGAACTGCGGATATTGCGAGTTCACGTCGGCCGTCATCTGGACCTGCTGGTCGATCATCTTCTGGTCGCTAAGGCACTGGTTGCTCTTGGCCTGCGGGACGCCGCGCGCCGCCGCCCAATCCTGAAGTCCCCCGAGGCTGGCGAAAGAGACGAACACCTGGTTGGTCGGCAGGTCCTGCAACTTCGCCAGCTGGTCCTGCGGTACGGCCTGGATCTTGTTCAGCCAGGTCATCTGGTCCTTGTAGAGTGCACGGGCCAGCGGGAAGAAGGTCTGGGCGCCGTTGCAGCGGACAACCAGGTTGGCCGCCATGTCGAGCGGACCGTGGATCACGTAGGTCCGGAACTCCCAGCGTACCTTGCCCGGCTTCACATATTGCTCGATCAGCGTCGGCACGCCTTCATCGTCGAACAGCTTGCAGTGCGGGCATGACAGCGAGCCGATCTCGAGCAGCTTCACCTTGGCGTTGGGGTTGCCCATCACGAAGCCGCCGGCCGCGCTCGTGTTGACGACGTCGGCCCAGGTTCCTCCGGGCGGCGGATTGGCCTGGGTGACCTGGATGGCGTCGCTGGCCGCGGTGCTCTCCGTGCCTTGTTCCTTGTTCTTGTTACAGGCGGCGAGGGCCAGTGCTGCCATGCTGCACGCCAGGATAATGCGGACCTTCATTCACTTGCTCCGGTTGATCGCGGGTATCGGGTCGTCGTCCTCAGATGGGATCGACGGGGGCCCGCTGCTAGCCGCAATTTGCGCCGCAAGCGACTCCAGGCAATGCCGCAGTTCCGGATCGGCGATTTCGCGCAGGCCCTCGCCGAGCTCCTTCGGCACCGGACGAAGCTGCGGCCGCTCGGGACGTGCCGCCGGGGCGGGCGGCTTGCCCTGCCTGAAGACGATGCGGTTGATCGCCGCATATCCGAAGAACCGATTGACCCGTTCGAGGATCATCGGGGTCAGGTGCTGGATCAGCGGCGCGTGCGCGCCGTCGACGAGCAGGGTCAGCACCCCGCCTGCCTTCTTTCCCGCCGGAAACTTGATCGATTCCGGGGACGACACCCTGGCGTAGCGACCGCCGACGATCTCGGACCAGCGGCTCACGATCGAATGCTGGACGAAGCCGAAGCGCCTGAATGACTGGCCTCCAATATCGCCCACCAGATCGCCCGCCGCCTGGGCGCGGCAGCTCCTCGGCGAATCCTCCTTGTTCGACCTCTTCGACATGCGCTTGGACCATGCCATAGCGAAAAGGTGACCGCCAACGCCGCCGAGCGCCTCATTCAACATTATGTGGATAACTTCCGCGAGCTGCCGTGGCGTTCTCCACCCGGCCAACCGGCGCCCGATCCCTATCGCGTCTGGCTGAGCGAAATCATGCTTCAGCAAACGACGGTCGCCACGGTGCGCCCGCGGTTCGAGCGGTTCGTCGAGCGCTGGCCGACGGTCGAGGCGCTGGCAGCCGCAAGCGACGAGGCGATCCTCGCCGAGTGGGCGGGGCTTGGCTACTACGCCCGCGCCCGCAACCTGATCGCCTGCGCTCGTGAGGTCGTCCGGCGGGGCGGCTTCCCGCGCTCGGCGGCCGAGCTCCAAGAGCTTCCGGGGATCGGCGCCTATACGGCCGCGGCGATCGCGGCGATCGCGTTCGGGGAGCCTGCCGCTGCGGTCGACACCAATGTCGCGCGGGTCATGGCGCGTCTTCATGCGCTCAAGTGCCCGACGCGGCCCGAGATCGAGCAGCTCGCTCTCGGCATGATGCCCGCGGACCGGCCGGGCGACTTCGTCCAGGCGATGATGGACCTCGGGGCCACCATCTGCCGGCCGAGGAACCCGCGCTGCAACGCTTGCCCGCTGTCGCCGCATTGTCTGGCCTTTGCGAGCGGCGAGCCGGAAATCTTTCCCCAGCCGCGCCAGCGCGCCGCCCGTCCTCACAAGCATGGGATCGCTTATTGGATCGAGCGCGGCGGCTCGGTGTGGCTCGTCCGACGTCCGGCGAAGGGCCTGCTCGGCGGGATGGCGGCGCTCCCCGGCACGGAGTGGGTAGAGGGTCCGCCAGATCCCATCAATGCGATCGGCACCGTCCGCCACGTCTTCACCCATTTCTCGCTCGACCTGCATGTCGTGCCGCGTTCGGAGCCCGATGGAGAGGGTTGGTGGCAGCCGCTCGGCGGCCTCGGCGAGGCCGGTCTGCCGACGCTTTACCGCCGCGTTGCAGAGTTGGTGCTCGCCGCGCGCCGGGCCGCTTGAGTTAGGCTTCGCACGACCTTAAGAGCGGCGCGAATTCATCCACCCCGCGCTTCGCGCGAACACAGGGAAACTCATGGACGACCGTTTCAACACCATCGCCGGCTGGGTGCTGTTCGCAGGGATCGTGGCGCTTGGATCGTCGATCGTGGCGGGTGAGATGTTCCACTCGGAACGTCCCGAAAAGATGGGCTATCCGATCGCCGGGGTCGAACAGGAAGGCGAGGGTGCGGCCGCTGCCGAACAGCCGATCGAAGTCTATCTCGCAAAAGCCGATGCGACCAAGGGCCAGCAGGTCTTCAACAAGTGCGCCGCTTGCCACAATGCCGAAAAGGGCGGCGCCAACCAGCTCGGACCGAACCTGTGGGGCGTGCTCGGCGAGCCGATCGGCCAGGGCAAGGGCTTCGCTTTCTCGGACGCGCTGGCCAAGAAGGGCGGCACTTGGGACTGGGATAGCCTCAGCAAGTGGCTCTCGAGCCCGAAGGCCTTCGCGCCCGGCACCAAGATGACCTTCGCGGGCCTTAGCAACCCCGAGGACCGGGCCAACGTGATTGCCTTCCTCAACACCCATAGCGATGCGCCGAAACCGCTTCCGGCGGCGCCTGCCGCGGCGACCGCCGACGCCTCGGCGGCGAAGCCCGGAACCGGCCCCGACAACGGGCCGCAGAAGGCGGAGAAGGAACCGACGCTTCCGGCCTCGGCTGCGGGCAAGTCGCCGCAGACCAGCGGCGGCGACGCGGGCGCCAAGACCAAGCCCTAAGGCTGGCTATTCCGGCGGGCCGGTCTGTTCCGGCTCGGGCGTCGGATTCTCGTCGTAATAGCGCGTCACGAAGTCCCAGGCTTCGGCGGGGTCCTCGGTCCAGTGGATGAGGTCGAGGTCGTGGGGCGCGATCACGCCTTCCTCGACCAGCGCCTCGAAATCGACGACCTTCGTCCAGAATTCGCGGCCGAACAGCAGGATCGGCAGCGGGCGCACCTTGCCGGTCTGGATGAGGGTCAGGAGCTCGAACATCTCGTCGAACGTCCCGAACCCGCCCGGGAAGACCGCGACCGCGCGAGCGCGAAGGAGGAAGTGCATCTTGCGCAGCGCGAAATAGTGGAACTGGAAGCTGAGGTCCGGGGTCACGTAGCGGTTGGGCATCTGCTCGTGCGGAAGCACGATGTTGAGCCCGATCGATTCCTGGCCGACCTCCGCCGCGCCGCGGTTGGCCGCCTCCATGATCGACGGCCCGCCGCCCGAGCAGACGACGAAATGCTTCTTGCCTTCCTCGTCGCAGCCGCACTGGCTCGCCAGCCGGGCAAGCTCGCGCGCGATCTCGTAATAATGGGCCTTGGCCTTCAGTCTCTCGGCGATCCGCTGCTGCTGCTCGTTAGTGGCCGCGGCGACCAGCGCGTCGGCCATCTCCGGTGAGGGGATGCGAGCCGACCCGTAGAAGACGAAGGTCGAGCCGATATTGGCCTCGTTGAGTAGCAGCTCGGGCTTCAAGAGCTCGAGCTGGAAGCGGACGGGCCGGAGGTCCTCGCGCAGCAGGAATTCGGTGTCTTGGAAGGCGAGCTTGTAGGCAACGCTTTCGGTCTGAGGGACCGAGGGTACATGCTCGGCCGAGCGGGCGTCGACCTTGGAGCTTGGAAAGATGCGCTTGGGCGGCAGGGGTTGAGAAGTCATCCCTGCCGCCTAGCGTCAAAGATTCCTCCAGTCACGCCGTGGCGGCGTCTTCCCTTCGCGCGCCCCAGTCGATCCGCCGCGTCGCGTACATCACGCCAGCCAGGGCCGCGAACAGCAGCAGCGATCCGATCAGCAGAGAATAGGCTTCGAGGCTGAGGAGCACGTAAAGGACGCCGTATAGCCCCACGAGCAGCCCGCCGACGAACCCGGCGCGGCGCCAGCTCCTGAGCACCGCCGCCGAATAGGCCGTGTTCAGGCCAGCGATCGCGCCGGACGCGACGATGTACGCGAGCGTGAACCCGATGACCTCGGCGAACGCGAGCAGCAGCACGAAGAACAGCACCAGCGCCGCGCCCATCAGCAGATATTCGACCGCCGACACGCGCACGCCGCCGATCACGTCGAACATCAGCAGCGCCAGGAAGGTGAAGCCTATGAACAGGAAGCCATACTTCACCGCCCGGTTGACCTGCGAATAGAGGTCGACCGGCTGGATGAGGTCGATCTGCGCGGTCTGCGCCGATTCGTCCGCAGCAGCCACCGTTCGGATTGGCGCAGTAGTAGGCTGGGGCGGGCTGGTCGCTGCCCCCGCATCGCCGGTGCTGACCAGCGAGCGGCCGAGTGCAAGGTTGCCGATCCGGTAATGAGCGTCGAAGCCCTTGTCGGTGACCGGCGGATGCTCGGGCAGGAAGTCGCCGGTGAAGCTCGGGCTTGGCCAGGACGAGTGAACTGCCCAGCGCGTGTCGCCCGCTTGCGGCGATAGCGCGATCGTTGCGTTGCCCCGGAACTCGTAGGCGAAGTCGACGCCGAGCGGCGCCGACGTCAGACCTGTCGCATCGACCCAGGCGAAGAAGCCGCGGCCGCCGCCGCTTCCCCCGCCGGGCTGCATCCGAAGGGGCTTCCCGCCGACGTTGACCCTTGGGTTGGCGCCGAGCCCGCGCGGGTCACTAAGGCCGAAGCGAAGCTCGGCGCGTGTCAGGTCCATCTGGCCCGGCTCCACGCCGCTTCGCGCGAGGTCCGGCGGGAAAGCGAACCGCGCCTTGCCGGATGTGCGCGCGTCGTAGACGACCGCCTCGTAGATCGATCGTTTGCGGACCGTCGGCGACAGGTCGGTCGTCAGCTCGGCGACTTCGGGGGCGAGCGTCAGCTCCCGCATCACCTCGCGGCTGCGCGTCACGCTTTGGCCGTTCTCGACCACGGTTTCGGTCGCCGTCGCGCGATAGGGGATGACCAGCAGCGGACCGTTCATCGCCTGCGCTCCGCCCCAGCCGCCGGTGATCGAGGCGGTCGCTTCGCGCATCTGGTTCTGCCGGTCGTAATTCAGCAGGTAGATCGAGAAGAGCGGGATGGTCAGCAGGAAGCCGACGGCGATCGTCAGCATCAGCTTGAACGCAGGCGTGCGCTCACCGTCGAACTTCAGCATTGGATGTCTCGCTCCTGTTTCGCTCGGCGCAAACTGCCGTAGGGCAGGATGAGCGTCATGAGCCAGTCCTGAGCATTCGGTGATTTCGGTTTGTAAGGACGCTGTGTTTGACCCGTCCCAGAAACTTCTGTCCTACAGGGCGGCATGTGTGATCCAAGCTGGCGGATGCCCCTTCGCCCGAGTCCTACGAACCTGACAAAGCTGACAGACCCCACCCCCCCCGCTTTTCGGCGCCGACGCGTACCGTCGCTGCGTTTGCTGCGTTTCACGGTCACAGCGGTGACACTTGAAGCCGTTTCCCGAGCGGCCATTTCACTGCGAGCAGATTTTTCAACGGGGCCAATCCGCAATGATCGACGTCCGCAAATTCGACAGCCTCGGCCACGCCAACCACGGCTGGCTCGACGCGCGCCATCATTTCTCGTTCGCCAACTATTACGATCCGGCACGCATGGGCTGGGGCCGGATCCGCGTCTGGAACGACGACACGATCGGCGCGAAGAGCGGCTTTCCGCCGCATCCGCATCGCGACATGGAGATCGTGACCTATGTCCGCACGGGTGCGATCACCCACCAGGACTCGATGGGCAACAAGGGCCGGACTGGCGCGGGCGACGTCCAGGTGATGAGCGCCGGCACGGGCGTGACCCACGCCGAATATAATCTCGAGGACGAGGCGACGACCCTGTTCCAGATCTGGATCGAGACCGACCGGCCGTCGGCACCGCCGAGCTGGGGCGCGATGCCCTTCCCGAAGGAATCGCGCAACGGCGCCTTCCAGCTGCTGGCGAGCGGCGAGAAGGACGACGGAGTCCTCACCATCAACGCCGACGCGCGCATTCTCGGCGCGACCGCCAAGGCAGGCGAAACGATCGCCATCGATGCCTCGCCCGAGCGGCATCTCTATCTCGTCCCGAGTGGGCGGGTTCGGGTCAATGGCGTTGAAGCGAGCCCCCGCGACGGCGTCGCCATCACCGGCGAGACCAAGGTCGAGATCGAGGCCGAGGACGATAGCGAGCTGGTGCTCGTCGACGCGCGATAGGGCGAGGTTCCGGCCCCGTTCATCCGCCAAGTGCTTGAATATTGGGAACGCGGCGGGCATGGCCAGTTGCTCGTCGCGCGGGGAATGAGCGGCGATCACTTGAGAAACCGGAGCCGATGAAGGCGATTTTGCGCGCGGGAACGATGTTTGTGGCGGCGGCCTGGTTAGCGGCGCCGGCAAGCGTGCTCGCGCAGGCCGCCCCCGCGACATCGCCTCCGCCGACCACCAATTCGACGATCCCGGTCGGCCCGAGCGAGCTGCAGAATTTCAGTCTTCGAGGAACGGTGACGCGCCCCGCCGATCAGACTCCGGTGCCCGCCCCGACACAGGCGTCGCCGGCGCGACCGCCGAAGACGGCTACGCCAACGAGGACGCCAACCAAGACGGCCCAGGACGAGCCGCGGCGGGCGGCGCCGGCGACGAATGTGGCCCGGCCCGCTCCGAGCGCCAGCGTCGTCCAGACCCCCCAGCTGACTGCGCCGCCCGTGCAGGCTCCGCCCCAAACCATTGCACCCGTGCCGACGCCGCCGCCCGCGACGAGCGCACCGGTTCCCGAGCCCACAGCGACCGATCCGTTTGCGATATTCCGTGGCCTTCCGCTGTGGCCGTGGATCGCGGCGGCCATTGCGATAGCCCTCGGCGCGGCCTTCCTGCTCTGGCGCCGACGCCCGCCGAGCTATGCGATCGCCGGCTCCCAGTTCGACCTGCTGGTTCCGGCAGCTTCCGAGCCCGAGCCCGAGCCGCTGCCGCGTGTGGTGACGCCACCCGCGTCGCCCCCGCCGCGCAAGCCTGCGGCGCCGACAGGCATCGTCGCCTCGCGCCTTCGCCCCTCACTGGAGCTAGGCTTTCACCCGCTGCGCTGTCAGGTTGACGACGACCGGGTGGCAATCGAGTTCGAGCTCGAGCTGTTCAACGCCGGCACCGCGCCGGCGCGGGCCGTACTTGCCGAGGCCAGCCTGCTCAACGCCAGCGCAACCCAGGACCATGAGCTCGCCGCCTTCTTCGCCAATCCCCATGGCGTCGGCGAGCGGCTCGCGCTCATCCCGCCGATGAAGCGCGTGAGCTTCAAGAGCCAGGTCGTGGCGCCGCGCTCCGCGGTCCAGGAATATGAGCTTGCCGGACGCAAGGCGTTCGTCCCGGTGATCGCCTTCAACGCGCTCTACGAGTGGAGCGGCGGCAAGGCGCAGTCGTCGGCCGCTTATCTCGTCGGCCGCGACACGCAGCAGGACAAGCTCGGCCCGCTTCGGCTCGATCAGGGCGCGCGCGAGATCCAGGGCTTGGGCGCGCGGCCGCTGCCGAGCGCGGTTAGGACCTAGAGCACCGCCGAATTGTAGCTGTGCCAAGCGAGTACGGCCGCGGCGCCGCGGTACGGGCGCCAGGCTTCCGCTAGCTCGCGCAGCTGCTTCTCGCTCGGCTTGTCCGGAAGGCCGAGGAGCCGGCCGATTTCGACCATCACCGCGAGGTCGCCTGCCGGAAAGACGTCTCCGCGCCCTTCGGCGAACAGCAGGTAGATCTCTGCGGACCAGCGGCCGATCCCCTTGATCTTGGTCAGGAGCGCGATCGCTTCTTCATCGTCGCTGGGCAGGTTGTCGAGGTCGAGGTCGCCCGAGATGACCAGCTCGGCGAGGCTGCGTATGTAGCCGGACTTTTGCCGCGACATGCCGGCCGCGCGAAGCTCCTCGTCGCTCGCGGCGAGCAGCTTATGGAGGTCGGGCGGGGAGCCGAATGCGGCCTCGAGCTTGGCCCACATCGACCGCGCGGCGGCGACGCTGACCTGCTGGCCGACGATCGTCCGCAGCAGCGTCTGCGCGCCGCGCTCGCTGCTCCTGGGCTCGGGCACGCCGTGCTTCTCGACGACCTTGGCAAAGGCCGGCTCGCGGCCGGCCAGCTCCTCGACGTGACGGCGGATGCTCTGCTTGGTCCTAACCATGGCTGCTCGCGGCATATAGTGCGACCGCGGCCGCGTTGGAGACGTTGAGGCTCTCGATGGCGTCGCTGATCGGGAGCCTGGCGAGCGCGTCGCAATGCTCCCTTGTGTTGGGCCTCAGCCCCGGCCCTTCGGCGCCCAGCACCAGCGCAGCGCGCGGGGGTCCGAGCGCGTCCTTGAGGTCGGTATCGGCGTCGCCGGCAAGGCCGATCCGCCAGAAGCCCGCCTCGCCGATCTCCTCGAGCGCGCGCGCGAGGTTGACGACGCGCGTCCAGGGCACGCGCTCGAGGGCCCCCGACGCCGCCTTTGCCAGCGCGCCGCTTTCCGGAGGCGAGTGGCGGTCCTGCGTGACGATGCCGATGGCCCCGAATGCCGCGGCCGAACGCAGGATCGCTCCGACATTGTGGGGATCGGTCACCTGGTCGAGCACCAGCAGCACGGCCCGCTCGCCGGCGGCGCTCAGCAACTCGTCGAGCCAGGCGTCCTCGAGCGGTTCCACCTCGATGACGACACCCTGGTGCGGCGCGTCGTTCGGGACCAGGCGCCCGAGGTCCGCGACATCGGCGAGCGTGACCGCCACGTCGTTGGGAAATTGCATGAAGCCGGCGGCTTCGCGCGTCGCCCAGGCCTTCAGTACCTTGCGCCGCGGATTGTCGAGGGCTGCTGCAACGGCATGCTTGCCCCACAGCCGCGGCCGCTGCGGGGTTCCATGACTCTGGTGCGATTTCTTCCGCCGCGACATCCTCGAAGGCGCTTAGCCTCCCCGGCGGCCCTGTCCAGCTAGGTAGGCGTGGCCTGCGGTCCGCCGCGCAGCCGCCGCTGGCTTCGCCAGACGCCAACCACCAGGATGATCAGGATCGGATAGCTCCAGAAGCGCAGCGACGCCGCGTAAGCAAGCGGCAGGAGCTGGTAGTCGACGGCTTTCAGGACATGGCCGAAGCTGGTCGTCAGCTGCAGACCGCTGACCCAGAGGGGCCAGAAGCGGTCGGAGATCATTGCTGCGTAGGTGAACGCAAGGAGACATGCGACATCGATCAGGAAAATCGACACCTCGAAGGAGGAATAGCCGCCCATCACCGATGAGCGCAGGGCCAGGGTCGCGAAGTTGCCGATGAGGAAGACAGCGGCAACGATTCGCGCATCCTTCCGGCCACGCCACAGCGCATAACCGCAGGCGCCGTACATCAGCGCGCGATAGATGAGGAGGCGGATCATCACCGGCGACCGGACACGCCGGAGCGTGCCCGGTCAATCCTTCGCTGTCTAAGCAACGATCCGCAGAACGCCGGTGGGCGCGGGCGGGCAGTCGCCGTCGTCGCCGATCGCAACGGTGCGCAGCCCTGGGACCTTGCCCTTTGCGGCGGCAAGTTGCTGGTGGCAGCTTACGATCGATCCACGGGCTGCAACCAGGCTGCTCAGCGCGGCCGAAAGCTCGGTCAGCGCCGAATGAACCGGCGCGGGGCCGACATGGGCCACCGAATTGGCCCGCATAACCCGGGCCTGAAGCTCGGCGATTTCGGCCAGCGTGCTGTCGATCGAGTCCTCGACCGCGCGGACCTGCGAAGCGACTTCGAAAGCGGCGTTTTCAATCATCTGTTTGCGCATGACGGTTCCTTCCCCGGCGCGCAGGGCGCCGAAGTCACTGTCGGCTTGAAATGAAGGTCGGTGCGGCTAGCCGCGGAGCATTCGCGAGAGGCTTTCCAGACCGGCGAGATACATGCCCGCCGAGAAAGCCGCACCGATCGCGATTGCCACGATCCAGAACAGCCGCTGGCCGACACTCATCTCATTCCGGGGGTTGCTCCTCGTGGCGAACGGCGGTTGCAGGGGAGGCCAGACAGACGCCGGCCTCTGCTCGGTTAGGAAACCAGTTCCCCCAGCCTCCCCTGCGCGATCAGCGTGCCGAATCTGAGTACTGACCGCGGCCTCTGGGTGGCCGGGCTGTGTGTCCGTCACAATGTACGGCGATTGATGTATCAAACGCTGATATGGGCCCTTGTATCGCGCCACGACGCGGGCGGCCTGGGCGCGACGCTCGACACCGAGGATTTGAAGGGCTTGGCGGATACGCTGGTCGACGGTGTGCGGCGAAATCTTAAGCTCGGCCGCAATCTCCTTTGATGAAAGGAGTTGATCGACCAGCAGCAGGCAATCGAGCTGACCCTGCGTCAGCCGGGCGACGCGGTCGGCCTCGTCCCCGCCCTGCGAGCTTGATGCGTCACGAGGCGCATCGTGCGCTTCGTCCGAATGATTCAATGCAACACCCACCCCGCCAAACATGCGGTCAACTCCGAGCCTCGATTCCGTCAAGCCTTAGGTCATCTCTGGAGGTTTCGCCAGTTTTCCGCTGATTTTTCGCCAGAATGGCATTAACCTTTGATGGCCCGTCGCATCTCTCGCCGCGCCCGCCAGACTTTACACCGAAATGGACGTCTTTGCGCGCTTGGCGATTGATGGAGGCCAGGATGGTGGTGGAGAGGGCTGGATTCGAACCAGCGTACGCTTGCGCGGGCAGATTTACAGTCTGCTGCCTTTAACCACTCGGCCACCTCTCCACGAGGCCCCGGCCGGCAGCCGGGCAAGTCAGGCAGGCGCGCCATGTGGCGGCGCGCCATTGCCGTGTCAACGCGGGTGAGCGCGAAGGGTTGTCGTCCGTCGCTGCGCTCAGGCGCTCGATGCTCGCCTGTTCCCGGACAGCCTTTGCGTGGAGCGGGTGAAGGGAATCGAACCCTCGTCGTAAGCTTGGAAGGCTTCTGCTCTACCATTGAGCTACACCCGCTCGCGAACCTGGCCACTGACACGAGCCCCGGTTCCGCGTCAACCGATGCGATGGCGCGTCCCGTTCTGGCAACGCCGGGAACCGGGCATTGTCGCTTGCGCGACCGCTCATTATCCCGAAGCTGCCGCACGGGGAGCTCGACAGGGTACCAGTTTGCAGAACGAAATCCGCTCTCACACGGGCTTGCGCGGCGTCGCCGCGCTGTGCGTCGTCGGCTATCACCAGCAGTTCATGGCGGGATACAAGCTGCCTTTCGAGGCGCTGTTCCACCGTGCCTATCTGATGGTCGACCTGTTCTTCGTGCTCAGCGGCTTCGTCCTCAGTTATGTCTATTCCCAAAAGATAGACGTCCGCTCGTTCTACCGGGCTCGGTTTGCGCGGATCTATCCGCTGCACGTTTTTGCTCTGCTGACCCTCACCGTTGTCACGTTCGGGCTCAATGCGCTGAGGATCCTGAAGGGCCATGCGCCGGACGATCTCGGGCCTTTCTCCGACTGGTTCGAGCAATTGGTCTTGCTGAACGCCTGGCTTCCGGCCGTGTTCGAGTGGAACAAGCCCAGCTGGTCTATCAGCGCCGAGGCCTTCGCCTACCTCCTGTTCCCGCTCGTGATGGTCGCGTTGGCGCGATGGCCGCGTGCCGTCGCTGGGTCCATGCTGGCTGGCGTACTGCTCTTCTATGTTCTGATCGGCACAAGTCTCGATATCAGCGTTGGACTGGCGATCTTGCGGTGTCTCGCCGGTTTCGGCTTGGGGATGCTACTGTTCCGCTGGCGGCAGACGCCGCTGCCGGACGCCAGCGCTTCGGCGATACAGCTGGCCGCTCTTGCCTGGATCGTCGCGGTGTTGCTGTTGCCGGTCCGTGACCCGCTTATCATCCCGGCCTTCGTCGGCCTCGTGTTCGCGACCTGGCGCGACAAGGGGCTGCTAGCGAAGATGCTGGCCGCCCGTCCGGTCCATCGCCTCGGCGAGCTGTCTTATTCGATCTACCTCATGCACTACGCGGTCGGCGGCCTGGTCGGCTTCGCCTGGTTTCGGACAATCCACATGATAGGGCTGCCGGTCGTGATCGAGCGCTGCTTGTTCCTGGCCTGCGTCTTAGCGACTGTGATCCAGGTCTCGGCCTGGACGTATCGTTATGTCGAACGCCCGTTCCAGGATTTGCTCCGGGGACGCTCGCGAAAGGTCGAGGTCGCAGCCCCCGCGCCTTAGGCATTAGCTGGTTGACCGGATGTCCGCGCCTGCCGTACCAGCCGAATCGCATGATGCACCTGGTTGCCACCGCTGCTTCCTCGATCGCCCGCCGCTGGTGGTGGCGCGATTGCACGCTTGCGGCGCGATGGCGCGACTGATCGACTAGCCACACGATCATCGACTGCCCGCCCGCCAACAGGCGGGCTTTTTTGTTTTCAGGTGACTTCATGAGCCAAGTTCTAGCATTTTCACGCGAAGCGGTTGCCGCCCCGGCCGCGCCCTGTCCCGTCGCCGAAGGTGCGATCAGCAACCTGCTGGAAGGCCGCGACCTCGACCGGTCCGCTGCCTTCGCGCTGTTTTCGCAAATCGTCGACGGCTCATTGAGCGAGCCGCTGATGTCCGCGGCGTTCGTTGCGCTGCGGGTCAAGGGCGAGAGTTCGGAAGAGCTGATCGGCGCCGCCGAAGCCCTCCGTGCCGCGGCCAAGCCCTTTCCTTCCCCCGCGGGCCTGTTCGCCGATAGCTGCGGCACGGGCGGCGATTTTTCCGGCTCGATCAACGTATCGACCGCGGCCGGCATCGTCGCTGCGGCCTGCGGGCTTCCGGTCGTCAAGCACGGCAACCGGTCGTTCACCTCGAAGTGCGGCTCGGCCGACGTTCTCCAGGCTCTGGGGGCGCGCCTCGACCTGACCGCCCTCGAATCGCGCGAGATCCTCGACCGCACCGGCTTCTGCTTCCTGCTCGCTCCACAATATCATCCTGGCATCGCGCACGCCGGGCCGGTCCGACGGGCGCTCAAGGTCCGGACGATCATGAACCTTCTGGGGCCCTGCCTGAACCCGGCCCGGCCCAAGGTGCAGCTTCTCGGTGTTGCCGACCCCCAGCTTCTCATGCCGATTGCGGAAACGGTCCGCGCGCTTGGCGTTGAGCGGGCGCTGATGGTGCATGGCTCCGGCCTCGACGAGATTGCGCTGCACGGGTTCACCAACGCTGTCTCGCTCGTCGACGGTGAACTCGAAACGCTGGAGATCACGCCCGAGCAGGCCGGACTCCGGCGCGCCCCGATGCAGTCGATTGCGGGGGGCTCGCCGGAAGAGAATGCACGCCGGCTGGCTGACATTCTCTCCGGAGTCGGCAGCGAGGCGGAGATCGCCGTGGTCGCGCTCAATTCCGGAGCGCTCCTGATGACGGCCGGGCGCGCGGCCGACCTCCGGGAAGGCGTCGGGATGGCGATGGAGGCGATGCGCTCCCGCCAGGCCCGCCGGGTGCTTGACGATTTCGTCGAGGCCAGCCGTGGCTGACGGCCTTCTTGGACGGATTGCGGCGGTGAAGCGCGTAGAGCTTTCGGCGCGGTTCGACGGTATATCGATCGACGCGCTCCGGGCGAAGGCGCAACCGACGGACCGAAGCCTGGCCAAGGCTGTGGGAGAGCCCGGCGCCCGGTTCATCCTCGAAATCAAGAAAGCCTCTCCATCGGCGGGCGTGATCGGTTCGGATGTGGACCCAGCTGCGATCGCGCGCCAGTACGCCGGCGTCGCGGACGGGCTCAGCGTCCTGTGCGACCGTACATTCTTCGGCGGCTCGCTGGATGACCTTGTCCGCGCGCGCGCCGAGTTCGATGGCCCGATCCTCGCCAAGGACTTCTTCCTCGATCCGCGCCAGGTCGCGGAGGCGCGCATAGCCGGCGCGGATGCGGTGCTGGTCATGCTGGGGCTGCTCGATGACGCCGCCGCCGGAGAGATGATCGCGGAGGCCCGGCGCTTTCGTATGGATGCGCTGGTCGAGGTCCACGACGAGGCGGAGATGCGGCGAGCGCTCGCGCTGGGCGCACCGTTGATCGGCATCAACAACCGTGACCTTCGCGACCTAAGCATCGACCTGTCGACGACCGAACGCCTGGCCCGCCTTGCTCTCGACCGGACCGTCATCTCGGAATCCGGCATTCGCGATCGCAACGACATCGAGCGGCTTGCGCCGTTGGTCGACGGCTTCCTCGTCGGCTCTTCGCTGATGCAATCGAGCGACCCGGGGCAGGCCGCGCGCGAGCTGGTCTTCGGGCGGGTGAAATTGTGCGGATTGAATAGCGGCGCGGACGTCTGCGCCGCCCGGCCAGCGGCATTTGCCGGCTTCGTGTTCGTGATTGTCAGCCCCCGCCATGTCACGATCGCTGAAGCTGCGCCGCTGGCCGGTGTTGCTCGCGAAACGGGGATTCTCCCGGTCGGCGTGTTCCGCGATGCGCCGTCGCGCACCGTCGCGGAAGCGGCCGCCCGGCTCAACCTGCATGCGGTCCAGCTCCACGGCCGGGAGGATCGCGATTACGTCGCGTCCTTACGCGCCGCCCTGCCCGAGAGTTGCGAAATCTGGTCGACCGTCAGCGTCGGCCGAGATCCCGACCTCGATCGGGAGGGAGATCGGCTGCTGTTCGACCATGGCGAAGGCGGCAGCGGCCGCAGTTTCGACTGGTCGCTGATCGCCGACCATCCACGGCTCCAGCATTCGCTGCTTGCGGGCGGGATCGGTCCGCGCAACGCGCGTGCCGCGCGGCGGCTCGGAGCTTACGCGATCGACGTCGGCTCGGCGGTCGACGAGCGGCCGGGCATCAAGTCGCCCGAGAAGATCGCGAGCCTGTTCGACGCGCTGCGTCCGGCGGCGCGTGAGCGGCTCCGCGCGTGCGCCTGAGCGGCCGCTTCGGACGGTTCGGCGGCTGCTACGTCCCCGAAATCCTCGTTCCCGCGCTAGAGCAGCTGGAAGGGGCATTTCTCGACGCGCAGGACGATCCGGCGTTCAAGGCCGAGCTGGAAGGCCTCCTCGCCGACTACGCCGGCCGGCCGACGCCGCTGACTCGGTGCCGCAACCTGCCCGGCAACATCTATCTGAAGCGTGAGGACCTGCTTCACGGCGGCGCACACAAGACCAATCAGGTGCTGGGCCAAGGGCTGTTGGCGAAACGCATGGGGAAGACGCGGCTGATCGCCGAGACCGGCGCCGGACAGCATGGCGTCGCAACCGCCATGGTCGGCGCGTTGCTGGGCTTCAAGACGGTCGTCTACATGGGCGCTGAGGATGCCGAGCGACAGCAGCTCAATGTCTTCCGAATGCAGCTGATGGGGGCCGAAGTCATCGCCGTCGAAGGCGGCGGCAGGACGCTGAAGGATGCAATCAACGAAGCGCTGCGCGACTGGTCGGCGAGCTTCGAAAGCACTCACTACCTGCTCGGCACCGTTGCCGGTCCCCATCCATTCCCGACCATGGTCCGCGAATTCCAGCGCGTGATTGGACGAGAGGCCCGGGCACAGATGGTCGAGCAGATCGGACGCTTGCCCGACGTCGCCCTCGCCTGCGTCGGCGGCGGATCCAATGCGATCGGGCTGTTCGCCGACTTCCTCGGCGACGCGGCTGTCCGGCTGATCGGGGTCGAGGCCGCCGGCAAGGGACTGGCGGGAGAGGAGCATGGCGCAACGCTGCTGCGCGGAACGTCCGGCATCCTGCACGGTGCCGAGACCTACGTGCTTCAGGACAGCGACGGGCAGGTCGCCGATACCTGGTCGGTGTCGGCGGGCCTCGACTATCCGGCGGTCGGTCCGGAGCATGCGCATCTCAAGGACAGCGGCCGCGCGGAATATGTCGGCGCGACGGACGCCGAGGCACTGGCGGCGTTCAAGGCGTTGGCTGAAGGCGAGGGCATCATCTGCGCGTTCGAGTCCGCCCACGCGCTGGCCCATGCCCTGAAGCTCGCCGAAGCGGAGCCTGACAGCGCCATCCTCGTCGGCCTTTCGGGCCGGGGAGACAAGGACGTGTCCCAGGCGCAGGCGCTGTTCGGATGAGCCGCTACGCCGCCATGTTCGAACGGTTGAACGGCGAAGGAGCTTTCGGCGCTTTCGTCATGCTCGGCGACCCAGATCTGGAATCGAGCGCGGCTCATCTCGACGTGCTGGTCACGGCCGGCGCTGACATGATCGAGGTGGGAATCCCCTTTTCCGACCCGGTCGCGGACGGGCCCGTGATTCAGGCCGCGGCCCGGCGCGCGCTCGGCGCGGGCGTCCGAGTCGGCAACTGTTTCGACCTCATTCGAGCGTTGCGCGAACGCCACAGCGACGTGCCGATCGGCATCCTGACCTACGCCAATCTTGTCCGCGCGAGAGCGGGATTCATGCGTGATGCCGCGCAGGCCGGCGCCGACAGCTTGCTCATCGCCGACGTTCCCGCACTTGAGGCAGAGCCGTTCACTCGGGAAATGGAGCAGGCCGGGATAGAACCGGTACTAATCGCCGCCGGCAATACGCCTAACGCGACCTTGAGCCGGATCGCAAGCCTTTCAAAAGCCTACACTTATTGCGTCAGTCGAGCCGGCATCACAGGCACCCACGCCGGTGGGCAGTTCGACGCCAGACTGATCGAGCGGGTCGAGCGCGCCGGCGCCCCGCCAGCCGTCTTCGGCTTTGGAATCTCCCGACCGGAGCACGTCCGCGCGGCCCTGAAGGCCGGCGCAAAGGGCGTGATTTGCGGGTCGGCGATCGTCGATCTCGTTTCGAGACGCGAGGAGGTCGCAAGCTTTGTCCAGTCATTGAAAGCAGTTACACGGAACGACTCGGTGGCGGAATGAATTGAATCCCGCCGAAAAGGAGAGTCCTGCATGGCTGCGCGTCCGATCTGGAGAGGGCAAATTCGCCTTGCCTTGGTGTCGATCCCGATCGAGCTCTATTCGGCGACGAAGAGCGGTGCCCAGATCGCCTTCCACCAGGTTCATGAGCCTTCGGGCAAGCGGATTAAGTATGAGAAGGTCGTGCCCGGAATCGGGCCGGTCGACCGCGACGAGATCGTCAAGGGCTACGAGGTCTCGAAGGGCCATTACGTGCTGCTCGATCCCGAAGAGATCGAGAGCGTGAAGCTCGAGAGTCGCAAGACGCTCGACTTGGTCCAGTTCGTCGACGACGACGGGATCGACCCGATGTATTTCGAGAAACCCTATTACGTCGTGCCCGCGGACGACCTGGCGGAAGAAGCCTATGTCGTGCTCCGCGACGCGCTGCGGGCTGCCAAGAAAGTCGGCATCGGCCAGCTTGCGATGCGCGGCCAGGAATATGTTGTCGCGCTGAAGCCGCTCGACCGCGGGCTGGTGCTCGAGACTTTGCGCTACGCCGATGAGGTCAACAAGTCGTCGGGCTTCTTCCGCGACATCGGCGACCACACGCCCGACCCCGACCTGCTCGACATGGCCTCGATGTTGATCGAGCGGAAGGCCGGCGAGTTTGACCCCAAGGAGTTCCACAACCGCTACGTCGACGCGCTTCATCGGCTGATCGAGGAAAAGCAGAAGAAGAAGGGCGAGAAGATCATCGAGGATCCGGATGCCGACGCGCCGCCGCCCAAAGGCTCGAACGTGATCGACCTCATGGCGGCGCTGAAAAAGAGCCTCGGCGACGAGAAGAAGGGCAAGGCTGCCGCCAAGTCCAAGAAAGCGACCGCGAAGAAGAAGGAACCGGCTAAGGCGCCCGCACGTAAAAGGGCGTAGCTATGGCCCGTCGCGTTCCGCTCGATATCGAGACCTACAACCGGAAGCGCGATTTCTCGAAAACGAAGGAGCCCAAGGGCCGCAAGCTTAAGGGCAAGGGCGACAGCTTCGTCGTCCAGAAGCACGACGCCTCGCGGCTGCACTGGGACTTCCGGCTGGAGTTGGACGGCGTCCTCAAGAGCTGGGCAGTCCCCAAGGGCCCCAGCCTCGATCCCGGCGAGAACCGGCTGGCGATGCGGACCGAGGATCATCCGCTCGATTATGGCGGCTTCGAAGGCACCATTCCCAAGGGCGAATATGGCGGGGGGACGGTGATGTTGTGGGACCGGGGCCGCTGGATCCCCGACCCGCGCAAGGATCCCAGCAAGACGATCGAGGAGGGCCACCTGCACTTCACGCTCGAAGGCGAGCGAATGAAGGGCGAATGGGTGATGTTCCGCTTGAAGCCCAAGCCCGGCGAGAAAGCCGAGCCGTGGATGCTGAAGAAGGTGACCGACGATTATGCCGACACGGACGAAGGGGACGGGCTGGTCGACAATTGCGTGACCAGCGTGATCACCGGCCGGACGATGGCCGAGATCGCGGCGGGCGAGGACGTGTGGCGCTCAAACCGCGGCGGCCAGAAGGGCGGGCGCGCCAAGCGCAAGGCTTCGAAGGCGCCGCCGGCGTTCGTCGCGCCGCAGCTCGCGACTTTGGTCGACGAGGTGCCGGCCGGGACCTCATGGATTCACGAGATCAAGTATGACGGCTACCGGCTGCTGCTTTCGGTCGGCGAGGGCGTGGCGACCGCCTGGACACGCAACGGGCTCGACTGGAGCGACAAGTTCAAGGCTCTGGTCAAAGCTGCCGCCAGGCTCCCGGCGGGATGCCTGATGGACGGGGAGGTCGTCGCACTCGACGACGAAGGAAGGCCGAGCTTCCAGTTGCTGCAATCGACGCTCAAGGGCGGTGGGGCGCCGCTGGCGTTCTACGCCTTCGACCTGCTGATCGACCGCGGCGAGGACATCCGCAAGCTCCCGAACATCGAACGCAAGGAAAGGCTGGCCGCGCTGCTGAAGGGCGTCGCGCCGCCGATCCTCTACGGCGACCACATCATCGGCCGCGGGGAGGAAATGTTCGACGCCGTTTGCAAGCAAGGCGGCGAGGGCATCATCTCCAAGAAGGCAAGCGCAGCCTACAGCGGCACGCGCAGCCGCAACTGGCTGAAGATCAAGTGCATCCAGCGGCAGGAGTTCGTCGTTGTCGGCTGGTCCGAAAGCGATAGGCGCCTGGGTTTCCGCTCACTGCTGCTGGCCGCCAAGGACAAAGGGAAGCTTACCTATGCGGGCAAGGTGGGCACTGGCTTCAATGCCAAGCTGATCGAGGAGCTGATGGAGCGGATGCGGCCGCTCGCCGTCGACAAGGCGCCTGTCGAAGTGCCGCGCGCTGACCGCAAGGGCGC
>Ga0207711_10000104_pt1 | contig 90096 bp, 109 predicted proteins | sample KBSS34metaG_FD_184401 | JGI IMG/M metagenome (GOLD analysis project Ga0207711, IMG submission 184401) | Switchgrass rhizosphere microbial communities from Kellogg Biological Station, Michigan, USA - KBS S3-4 metaG (SPAdes) (version 2) | ecosystem: Host-associated > Plants > Roots > Rhizosphere... | reverse complement strand
GCTCACCTTGGATCACCTGACCCCTCACAGTACCAGCGACACCCCAGACAATACCAATGAAAACCTCGTGACGGCGTGTGTCAGTTGCAACTCCAGCCGCGGCAATCGCCCACTTGCCGACTTCTGTGCGGCTGTCGCGGGGTATCTTAATCATGGAATCACAGGCAGTGAAATTCTGGCCCATATCACCGCCACGGTGGCCCACGCAGTGGATATGACTGAAGCGAAAAGCATCATCGCCCGCCGTGGCGGGTTTAGTCTCGCGCTGGCCGCACTGAGACAGCAGCAAGAATAGGAAGAGAAAGAAAGAGGAATCAATGGAAATCTATGTTATTAAACAAAAACAGAGTAACACCGGCTCAATTCACGACCTCGCCTCACAACATTACGAGCGAGACATACACTTTCGCCACGGGACACACTACGCGGTTGTGCACGCCGCCTATTACTGCGAACGGACAGGCGCGAATCTCTACACAACCCACGTAACGGAACAAGCAGCAGCTCAGGCAAGCCGCAAACTTTCAGCAAATGATATTTCTCACGAGATTATTGATAACCACGGGCGTAGATATATGGCAAATTGGGACACACTCCATCGGATAGACTAAGACGGCTACGCCGGGCAGAACAGGGGGAGATATGATCTCCCCCCACTCCGATGAACACGATAAACAGAGAAAGGAACGAAGAATGGATATGTTAGCATACCCACGCGCCCGCGCAACCGCCCGGAGGGCTATATGAAAAAACATTTTGTGAGTATTCTGGTGACCCTCCTGCTTGCGTCCCCTGCCTCAGCCCTCCTTCTCTCGTCTCCGGGCGGGGCACTCGACGATGTGACCGGGCTGGTGTGGCTCCCGGTCAATGGGGAGATCGGTGCTGCCCCTGCTGACCGGCTCCTCTCAACGCAGCGCTATGCCACAACCCCTGAGGTGGATGACTTCTTTGGGCGGTACCTCCTGTCACTCCCGTGCGCCGTGGACGGACTCACCCCATGTGATGCCGACTCGTTACAGACCGCGCGCGGCGTGTTTGATGCCCTGGTGCCAGTCAACCCGTTCTGGCCGGTGCGGTTTTTCGATGCCGTGTTTGCCCCGACCCTGACGGATTCACAGACACTGACGTTCTCGATTGGGCCAGAGGCGCTCTATTATCTAACGAAAGAAGGCCATGCGCTCCCAATGGCGCGCGTCGGGGCGTTGTTAGTGAGTGACTCATTATCCTTACGAGAACAGGGGACGGAGACTCCCGTGCCGGAGCCTCCCACAGGAAGCCTCTTTCTCGTAGGCGCCTTCGTGCTTTTTGCAACCCGGCTCTACACAGAAAGGAACACGCTATGAAATCCCCCTCTCCCACCGCCCTCACCGTCCCCGAAGCCGCCGCCTATCTCGGCCTGACCACGGCGGCCATTCGGGCCTATGTCAAAAGCAACCGGCTGACCAGTATTCGGATTGACGGGCGGACGTATCAGATTGAGTTGTCGAGTTTAGAGCAATACAAGGCCACCCGCGATCAGCGCAAGCGCAACGCCGAGGCCCGGCGGGTAAAGAAAGGCAATACCGGCCCGGTCGGGCCGATGAAAGGCACGCAATGAAACGAATATCCGCTTTCTGTGGTGGTGTCCTTGGACTTACGATCTTTTGGTGGACCCCGACCATTGTCGACTCCTTCGGATTGCCCCCGAGTGATCCCGCACTTGATCTCTTTAGTACGGACGCCCACACGTTTATGCTTATGGTGGTGCTGGCCGTCGTCCTCTATGTACTCCCGCTCAGCCTCATTTTTACTCGCACGGGAAGGAAAGGAAAAGCGCGACTCTCTCTCCCTGAAAGGAACACGACACCATGAACAAACAAATTATGAGTCTCCTCTGTGGGGGACTGCTCCTTGGCGCGACCACAGCGGCGCGCGCCATGCTCGTCACCGTGGATTTTTCAGGCACGATTGAGCGGGATTGTGGTCATATGGATGCGGGCGGCCACTGTGACGGTCTCGGGCTTGGTCTTCACGCGGGCGACCCCTTCACGGGCCAATTCACCTATGCTACCGATGAAACACTCAGTGCCTTCTTTGTCCAATTTCCCACGCAGCGATTCGACGCGACGGATCTCAATTTGGAGTTTCACCCCTTCGATGGCTATCTGACCACGTTTGGGGTGAAGGGTGCCATTTCCGATACGCTCTTCTTGACAATCGGGTTGACCAATGGAGAGCCGGTCCGTGGCGGGGGATTTCCCACCGTGATGGACTGCGCAGATTGGAATTTGTGTGGGCTGCAGATCAATGATCTTAATCGCATTCCCGTTGAGATTGCGTGGCTCAATCCTGCGGTTGTGGACGCACTGAATGCGACAAGTAATACCCAACCGGACGTGTTTTCGATGCGCACGACGGCAACACCGGAACCGTCCTCCTTCCTGCTACTCGCGAGTGGGCTGGTCTGGCTGTGGTATTGCCTGCGTAGGCGCCCATGCACTCCGCTGCTCTCTCCATCACAGAAAGGAATGCTATGACACTTCCACTGACTGACAATCTCGTCCTCCTCCGCTGTTGTGATCAGCAACTGCGCAATATCACAGGCGACCACCGCTCACCGATTGCCGCCCTCCGTGCTGCCCATCCTGCCATTGTCTACGGTCTCTGGCGGATGGCCAAAGAAGCCGCACTGATTGTTGCTGCCTCTCGCCCCCCAGTGCTAGGAAGGAAATGATATGTACACCATTGACAAATATCCGCTCACTCTCATAGATACGCAGTCACTCATCCTCCCACGAGGTGCCCGTATTCTCACCGTACAACCCCAGCATGAGACACCCGTTATGTGGGCACTTATTGATCCAGAGGAACCCGCAACGGAAAAATATACTATCGTCATGTATGGTACTGGACACCCAATCGGGATAGACCCCGGACACTATATTAGTACCTTTCAATCATACAGCGGCCGGTACGTGTTTCATGTATTTACAGCATCAGTGACCCCCGAAGGATCTCTCTCATCATGAAAGCCACCTCCACCCTTGCTCAGCTCATTAGCAAGATTCCTTATGACTCTCGGGTGGGCATCTGGGCACATCCCCCGTTCACACGAGATGCCGTTGCCCGGTTGGGCGTAGTTGGCACGAAATACGGCGGCTCCGGGAATCGGGGACTCCGCTTCTTCGCCAATGGCGTAGAAATCCATGAGTACCTTGCGCTAGTTGAGAACCTCACCGACGAGGATCTCGCCGAAGGAGAGTTCCCCGATGATGCCGCCGCCCTCCTCACCGAGGCGATTGACGAACTCATTGATGAGATTGAAGCAGAACGGATTGACGCTTAAGGTGTGTCAACACTACACACAAGGAGATTGCTATGGACCCTCAACACCTCTGTCACAATTGTCGACATTTCTTTAGTCGCGTGGCGACCTATGAGTGCCACCATCCCGCCGTGATTGCGGTACACGATCCGGTCAAAGGCACCCGCGCCCCGGAATGTTTATGGGAGCGGCGGGAAGCCACGAGCGCCGCCCACCCCTGCGGCCGCAGCGCCGCGCTCTGGGAATCGAAACAGGCCCCCACGCCAAAAGGCATTGACACCCCGCCCGTCTCCGAGGCAGACCTCGATCTCTCGCCAAAGGAAACCGACTGGATGCACGAAGCGATGAAACGGGATTGACAGGTGCAACCTACTCTGCTAGGTTGGTAGTGTTCACATCACACCGAAGGAGGGAACTGACCTATGACCATCACCCATCTCAGACAGCAAGCGGAAGACATCCGCAAGGGAATCTATGAGCGGGGGGCCAGTGGCGAGCGGGTCAATTTTCATACTGCTGTGACTATGCTCTCCCGTGAAGTGTGCGCTATTGCGTGGCAACCCGGGTATCGAGAAGAAGCCTTGTCTATTCTTGCTGAGCTGCAATGTTCACGCAGTGCAGATCAGAACGCCTAGTGAGTAGTGTTCACACCACACGGGAGGAGGGCATTGTGATGCTCACGTTTTTTCTGGGGGTCTATATGGGAGCCTGCCTCATGGGGCTCGTGTGTTTGGGCGTGGTGGCATTGAGCACTCACCACCGCCGCCCGCGGAACGATCTCACTATCCGGTTGTTTCCGCTCCTCTGTCCGGTGTGTTACCGGGAAATCGGCTATTGTGAGTGTCCGACTGGCCCCCCGCAGTGGCATAACTGAGAGTGAGTATCAATATGAAACAAACCCCCCGCGCCCGTCTTTCTCTCGTCCCCTCACAAGCCGTGTTCTCTGAACAGGGATTTACCGCCCCCTTAGAGGAACCGGAATCACCAATGACGACGCCATGCCAGTATGACTATGACCCGCAGTGCAGTACGAAGCTTATTGATAGGGCCTCAGGACATCGTCATGCGCCGATTCTTATTCTCGTCACCCCGCACGCGCAGCTCTTGCAGGAATTACTCACCCTCGGATATTTGACAGGAAAGGCAAAAGAAGATGCAGAAATATGGAATCGTCCCTTCAGAGCCGTTATATGATCTTCTAGTCGAACGTCTTCCGAGTGGGGACGTTTTACGAGGGCTACCTTGAACCGAAGACAAGCGCTCACTGTTCTCTCTGCCCTTATTGGCGCTGTGGTGGGACCGACACGCAATGCCACTCCGGCCATCTCAGTCGGTGGCCAGATGCTCGTCGAATTTCGCTGGCCGCAAAAAGAGTGTGACGCACACGAGAAAGAGGAGGACGCGAAGGGGCTCCGCCTCACCGGCTGCGGCAATGACTACAACAAACCTCCCTATATGCTGCTGAATCTCGATGCGCTTGACTATGTCGAGGTGAACCACCGAGGGAAAGCAAAACGGATTTTCATGAAGGACGTGTTTCGTGCCCTCTAACAGGTCCCCCTCTTACGAAGGAAGCGTATGCCAGCAAAGAAATACACCGTCGAAGAACAACAACACCTGATTCCCGATGCGGACGTGAAAGCCGTCTTTTTGCAACGGCCTGAAATTCGGGACCTTCCCCGCGCGGAACAAGACGCTCGCTGGGAGCAGAAGCTACAGAAAATCAATAGGTTCCGTGCGCAACTCGCGGAACTTGAGGGCTATGTCGTTGGGAGAAAATAAGGCGGTGTCACCCTCTGAGTATTTGCACCAACTTCATTGCGCGGTGCGGGATAGCGTCCGAGGCTACGACGATGACCTGCGTAATCTCCATGCCGTGATCGCAGCGTTTGTCGCACTTGGTGTGCTCACCGCGGCAGACGCGGTGGACTGGCGGTACCGGGCAGACTTCACCTGCCCCGGCCATACCGCGACCACCACGGAGTGCTACTATTGTGGCGACCTGACTCTGCAGCGGGTGACGTTCTCGCAACTGATCCAGCAATCAAACGGGGAATGGGTATGGAAATGTGACCTCGCCTGTGGACATACGGCCTATGCAACGACACAAGGAGAAGGCCACACTCCCCCGCCGCGGTGGGGGCGGTGTCGAGAAAGCCACGCACCCGTAGGAGGAGCATCTTGAGTACAACCTTCCGCTGTTGTTTTGATGGGCAGTCGTTTGTGGAGGAAGACTTAGGGTCGATGTACGAAACCCCCGCCTGTGATGTTTGCAAAGGGGTCGTCTGCAATACCCACTATTTACAAATGGAGGCCGTGTTCCTCCTTGAACTCGGCCTCCCGCAGTTTCGCCTGTGTCCGCACTGCATCGCAATGCAATCCTATATTACGACCCTTTTTACGTTACTGGGTGAATTTCGGATGGATAGTTTTCGGGTGATTAAAGAGTGGCGTACAGCAGCCCGTGCGCTGCAGCAACAGGAGGGGCGCCTTGAACAAGATTGAAACCCATGACCTAGTCTGCATTTTCTTGTATTGGTGGTATGTTGTGTGAACACAACATCCTTACCAACCGTAGCGGGCAACCGTGAATCACGAAGACAAGGAGTCTTTCCTATGGCTATCAGCGACATCCATGCCGGAAATGGGCGCGTCTGGACCCTGTCCTATAAACAAGCGGACGGATCAAATGGGACGGTTGATCCGAACACTCAACCGGATATTACGATAGTGCCTACAGACGGCGCGACCGTCACCGCCATGCCCTTCAACACCCAGGCAGGGACCCAGGACTTTAACGTAGAACATAATACTGGCGTCGGTAGTGTCGATGTGACCATTGTGCAAGATGGGGATCTCGGCGCGGGAGTCGTACAGATTACCGCCACGGAAACCTTTAACATGATCGCTCCAGGCGGCGCGGCGAGCGTCCAATCTGCCGTGGGGCCAGAACGGCCGACTGTCTAATTGATTTGCAAGAAACAATGGACGTGGTGAAACTCTCCCGAGAGTGTACTCGGGAGGGGAAGGGGTTTTGTACAAATGGATGTCACCCCAATTACTGCCCTGATAACCGAAATGCAAACCGCGCTGCTCGCACTTCCGCTGCCGGAACGGGGCCTCGACCTCCTCATGTTGATCCCCGATTTTCCTGACGCGGTGCATAATCATATTGACCGTGAACGGATCTCCCTCATTCAATACCGCCATCGCATTGAAGCTGTCCGCACCCTCTCGCAACGCCTGCTTGACGCGATTGCCGCCCTCATGGCCAACGGCTACCCACATGTTCCTGATGAAAGTGTGAGCAAAGCCTTTCTCGCCCTCTTTGATCAGCAACTGGCCGCCGTCTTTGCCGCGAAGCAACGATTTCAGCTCGTCGCGGGCGCCAGCGTCCTACCTGAGGTGCCCTCATGAACCTCGCCACCATCAACGCCTATGTGACGGAGTCGACCGCCGCCATTACTGGGTTGACCCAAACGGAGCATGGCCTGCACATCCTCGTGGGTATTGATGGGTTGCCCGTGGCCGATCATGCCCATATCGAGCATGAACAATCACAGGTGGTGAAGCAGCGGGAGTTGCTCGAAACCGTGATTCATGTGGCGCAGGATCTTCTTGCTGCCATGCAAGCGCTGCTCGACGGCGGGTATCCTGATATGCCCAGTGAGCGCGTCAATGCCAGGTTTTGGTCCTTGCTCATACGTGACCTCGCTGCGCTGCGGGCAGCCCAACAGCTCTTTCGGCTGGAGGGCGCCGCATCAGTCACCTCTGCGGTAGGGCCAGAGCGGCCCAGTCCCACTCCTGTGTTTCAGGGAGGCGCCGTGTCGGTCACCTCTGCGGTGGGGCCAGAACGACCCACGCCGTAACACACATTGTTTGCCTAACGGAGGGAACCCGTGCCCTTATACAAATGCCAAACCTGTGGCTGCGTTGAAAATTCCGCCCTCGGCTTCTACTGGTCCCGCGATCATACGATGTGGCCCGCCCCCTACCGCGGGAAAGAACTGTGCTCGCAGCATGGCCCCCCAGAAGACATCTATCACAACCCGACCCCCTGGGGGAAATGGCATGGGCAGTTTGCCCAGCGCTCCGCCAGTGGCATGCTGATTGATCAGCACGGGCACTTGTGGACGCCTGAACAAGTAGAAAACCACCTGTTACCACTCGCCTATTACATTGTCGGAGAAGTGCCGTGAAACACACTACCCCCCGCGTGATACAGAGCGTGTGGTATACCTGCGATCTCTGTGAAGAGGAAATCCAGCTCCACACTGGCCAGAAACCCACCCCCTGCCCCATTTGTGGGAAAGAGACGTGTGGGGAGAAAAAGACCTGTACCCGCTACGTCGCGGCGCTCGATGGGGGATTGTTTGTCTGCACCCCGTGTTATGCGCTCTATTCCCCCGCGTTTCACAAGCGCCTCACTACTACTATCCAGACCTATCGGCACGACGTGCAGGCGCTCCTGACTGAGTGGAAATCTGCGCAGCACAAAAAGGGAAAAGTATGACCCCCACAAAAAACCGTCCGCTCATTCATGATGACCCCTCTGTCCCGGAAATGGCCGCAATCCTCTATCATCAGCAGGAATGCCTCGACGCGCTCCTGCGCAATGCCCACGAGTTTGCCGGGATCGACCCCGAGGATACCACCTTTCAAGCCTTCCTGGCAGAAGCCCAAGAGACGGATCAGGCGATTCATAAATTCTTTGCCAGGACGAAAGAACATCTCGGCACGTTCATTTGTCGCGTCTCAGACTACGTGGAAGCAATGGAGCTGCAATACCCATGAGTGCGCGTGTGTGGGTGCTCTTCTGGCTCTGCTTCTGCGTAGTCGTCATCGGTGTGACGCTGTGGTGGACGTGGGACCGCACGGAAACACGCATCGGCACAGGTGACTGTGGGCTCTCTATCGACGATACGACCATTTATTTATTTTCTTCACACAACGGCATGTGTACCGAAGAAGAGCTGTACAACACCTACCCCTTCTTACGCAAACATCACATATAGCGAGGAACGTATGAAATTCACCGATGACGCATGGACACTCTACCAACAACAATTTCCCCATGTCACCGCGGCGGACCGCCCCCGCCTCGAACAGGAGATGACCGAAGATCACACCCGCTTTCTCACCGAAGCCCAGGGAGATGAACAACTCGCCCTCGGTTTGAAAATGTTAGCGATAGCGAAAGACCTGTCCCGCGACCTTTCGGGGCTCTCGGAGAAATTCATTCTGCACGTGCTCATACAAAAAAATCCGAACGGAAAATTCGCGCAAAAAGCCGTCGAACGTGCCCGCACGTATCTGGCGCAGAAAGGACACACGCGATGAATACGGCTCCGGTTCATTGCTTTGTCGAGGAAGCGATCGCACAAATAGAACTTGCGATCGCGCTGACTGAGCAGCAACTGCCCTGGTTTCTCCAGTACGTGCTCAGTGTCAAGAAAAGGCAACACTCCGTGAACCCGTGGGACGACCTCAAATGGGAGTACGAAGTGAGAGCAGAGTATGATCCTACCGTGGCAGCGCTGCTCGTGGATCTTACCCAACTGGGGAAGGCGTATTCTTGCTTGAAAACGATGTTGCAGGTTGATGCTCACAAAAACGTGCCCAGTGAGCAACTCGACCTCCGCCTCGCAAAAACACGGCGGTTGCAATGATGTATGTGAGCTTTGCCGAACTCATGAATAAAGGGATCGAGCGGCGCATTGCGGTGATGCCATTCGTGAGTGGCTTTGGCATCTATGCGGGACAGATCTATACGGCGTATCGGTACGAGGTGCGCGGAACAATCCCACAGAACGCGGAGCCCTTTTTTCTCATTGCCAGAATGGTCTGGTTGCCGATCAAATACGCGCTCTTTGCCAATTGATTATGCTCCTTGCGTACCCATTCACCCAACTCCCCAGACACCACTACCGACTCGTGACCGATGGCGGGCACCTCTTTCTTCTTCCTTACGATTGTTCCTTGATTCCTCCCTACCGAGCATGCCACTGGATCATCTATGACTCACTCCAGCACGGACATCTGCCGTTAGCCAAACCGTTACTCAAGTGGCCCCGCCAATTCCCGGACTGGCCGCCGCGCAAACGCGAATGAAGAGGTTTCTATGCGCTCCGCTCGCGAAGGTGAAGAAATAACCTGTAGTACCTGCAACCGATCCTATGTCCCCGTCCAGGTCTGGAAAGCGTCCGTAGGCACACTCGTTGTCTGGTATGGTCTGCTCCCCGAACATGATAGCTATGGTGTGCGGTGTGAACGCAGTGGACTTTCAGAAATGATGCCACCGCAACCAAAAACATCATGAGACATACCCTGCTTCGTCTTGTTGGAATCGGTGCGCTCTCCGTACTGTCTCTCGGGATGACTCCGCATCATTCGACCCGTCACGCGTGGGTGCGCGCCGCATTCCTCAAAGCGCACGGACTGACCCATACGCCGAAGGGATGTCAATGCGACCATCGCATTCCCCTCCATTGTCACGGCCCAGATACCATCGATAATTTGCGGTTAGTGTGTGATGCTGACCTCAAAATCAAAGAGCACCTTGAGCGACAGTGTGAGAGCCCAGAATTTAAGGAATGGTTAAAATGGCACCCATGATTGACGAACATGACCCCGACCTCGTCTTTATCGACCAAGAACTTGAACGCATCCGCAAGCAGCACAAGCGCAGAAAGCTCAAGACAATTCAGAACGTGTTGCTATCCGTTCTAACGGTCTACGCTCTTACGTTGTGTTACGTTGGGTATCCACGAGACCACGGTGTGAAAAAAAGTAGATTCACAGAAGCCTCCCTTCAGCCGCCATGTCCAATTGAAAACATAGTGGTCTATAACGCGGAAACGCGGATGCCTGAGTGCCGTCCGCCAGAGACACCAGGTACGCCCTCCGAAGGAACGGGAGGTGGACGATCTCACGCAGGAGATAGATGAAGAAGAGGTTATAGCGAGAGAGCAGCTCTATTTCGGATGGAAACAACCAGTGAGGAAGTATAGAAAACTGGGGAGAGGAACGACGGTGTGGAGGTGAGATGTTTTTCAGTATTCAATGTTTGCTGAACGACTTGCCCGAAACGGGCGTGTGGGGTAGGGGGAAGTGGATAGCGGAATGGGGAAGGGACAGGGGGAAAGTATGCAACAATTAGCGCTTATTGAACCTATACAGCAAACAGCGGAAATGCCGCTCAAATCCGAGCTGCCACCGGATTCGACGAAAGAGGCTAAAGAGGCTCTAGGAAAAATTGAGCACCTCGACTGCTGTTTAGTGAGTCGTTTCAATTTTGTATCGAGTCCTGCCCTTACGCGCTCCCTTGTAAGTTTTCAGGCAAGCAAAAGTGAACCTCTTTATCGTTGGTATAAATATAAAGAGGCATTTTCCGCTTCTTTAGTTGAATCCTTGCTAGAAAAATACGGGATCACTTCAGGCAGGCTGTTGGACCCATTTGCGGGAAGTGGAACGGCATTATTTGCTGCGTCTCAATTGGGAATGCATGCTGCTGGGATTGAACTGCTTCCTATCGGTCAAGAAATTATCGCCACGAGCAACTTGCTTCGTATGAATCTCACGAAAGCGGATATTGCAACACTTCAACATTGGGCTTCAGTCCGACCGTGGCAACATGCTAGTAAAAAACAGACGTTCTTAGAATTGCGAATCACAAGCGGTGCGTACCCTCCTGAGACAAAAAAGTCCATTGAAAAGTATATCGGAGCATGGCAGGGAGAAAATAAGCGCGTTCAAGCGATCCTTCGTTTTGCGTTGCTCTGCATCTTGGAATCCATTAGCTACACCCGCAAAGATGGGCAATATCTTCGATGGGATTACCGTTCTGGGCGAACACAGGGGAAAATCCCTTTTGATAAAGGACGGATTCTAGATTTCGATACGGTCCTTTGCGCAAAGATAAACGAAATTCTTTTTGACATTCATGGTATGCAGCAACAAAAAACACTCTTCCCTACCCGCTCCTTGCGCCGGGGAGAGGTCGTATTACATAGTGGTTCATGTCTTGACCATCTCGCTCATTTTTCTGACAACTCGTTCGATGTCGTTTTTACTTCTCCTCCATATTGTAACCGCTATGACTACACTCGGACCTATGCGCTCGAGTTGGCGTTGCTAGGGATAGATGAGCAAGGGCTTATTCAATTGAGGCAGCGGATGTTAAGTTGCACGGTAGAGAACCGCACGAAGGACGTATTGGGGATCAACCCGCAATGGGCGAGCGCTGTTGCTGCCGTTGATAGTCAGGAATTGTTGCAGGCTATCTTGGGCTATATCGAAGAACAGAGGACGCAGGGGAAATTAAATAACAGCGGCATCCCTCGTATGGTCCGTGGGTACTTTTATGAGATGGCGTGTGTGATGGCAGAGTGTCTACGTGTGATGATACCGGGTGCACGATTGTTTATGGTCAACGACAATGTTCGATATGCAGGTGTGAGTATATCAGTCGATGCGATTTTGTCCGATATTGCTCGGAAGCTAGGGTTTGCTATTGAAAGTATCCTCGTATTACCGGGGAACAAGGGGAATAGCAGCCAGCAGATGGGTGAACATGGGCGTGAGCCATTACGAAAATGTGTCTATGTATGGCAGAAACCGTGACAGTGTCGATAATATCTCTCTTACCGGACGCTCTGACACTCCCTTCTCATGTCCTCACATTTAAGCCGCGTTGTCTCACACCGCGCCTCTGTTTGTTCACACTGATGTTGTATCTCCTCACTGTGCTGGCGGGCCGTTGTACATTCCGCCGTCAATGCCTGAGTATGACTGCGGAGCTGATACGTGAGTCCTATGAAGGCCACATTGATAATCGTACACAGCACAATAAAATAAAAGCGTATATTTACCCAGTTCATAGGTCCCTCTACAGTTTTCGCGGTGTCGAATCGAGATCAACAACCCCTAGGGTGACAAGCGGTGCTCCGCGCGATCCTGCCTGCCTCACCACTATTCCCCGTGGAACAAAAGCCGGCACCCGCTCAATCAATCCACAATACGGAACGGTGACCCGTGCAGCTCCATAGTGCGCCACCTTTAATACGCCCACTAAATTCGGAAATTGGCCAAATTCAGAACCAAGAATGGCATCTTCTGTTCGTCGTGGCTTCGACAAATGAAATGAGTCCCGCACATTCTCAGGCCCCACCGTCTCTGACTGCTCGCTCCGTGCGACTTCTCTTCTCCCAATGTTTCCCGCGCACCAATCCTGTGTCTCTCTGTCATTTGTTCGAAGGAATAATCGCGTCGAGGGTTGATTGAGCATGGAATGGGTAAGGTCCTTGCCGTAAATCGGGTAGAGCTGATGCACATCTTGAAAGCCCAGCAGTACACTCACGCTCCTTTTCCGAACCCCGGCAAGGAGCCCCGGCAATGACTCCTGCTGCTTCACCACCGCTAACTCATCAATCACTATGCGTACAGGTTGCACTGTGGCAATTGGTCGGCTCAATAAACGCCGTGTCAGCGATTCTAGGCAGAGGGAAATGAAAGGTAATGCTGCCTCCTTATCTGCCGCCCTGAAGGTCAAGAAGACCCATCCTCGGGGCTCCTCGACCCATTCTCGTGCACTCCATTGTTTCTTCCCAGGCTGTAGCGAACGAAAGAACTCCGTGCCATTCTGCAACGTCGAAATAATTTCCCGGCTCACCCCAAACGTCTGCGCCGCTTTTCTCGTATCATCAAAGAGCGTGGCAATATCTTTCGGCAACATGCCTGGATTGTGTTGCAACAATCGCCGGTACACTCTCCGGGCTGCCTCATGATAAAACTGTGCCGCGCTGGAAATACCGGGGAGGATCGGAAACAAAGAAGCGGCTTGGGCAACAAGATCCGCTTCACTCGTGCCCTCGTAGGACGGCTGCCAATCAATCCCGCGTGCGTCAAATGGATTGATGAGAAAATCTCCCCGCCCCTGCTCATCATAAAACTCTTGGATGAATTCTCCCTCAGGATCAACGACAATGCAGACCTCCCCCCGCTCTTGATACTGTTGTAGGATACTCCGAATTACCACACTCTTTCCCGCCCCCGTCGCCCCACTCGTGGAAATGTGTGACTGCTCTAATGCTGCCGGAATCTTCACCCCGGCAATCCAGAGCCCCGGCATGCCCGCCTTGCCAAGCCGGTGTTGTAATTCCTCTCGCGTGAGCACTTCCGCCCCGCGAATATGTTGCTCGCCGTCTTTCTCCCGCCGGACCCACCACAATCCAATCATCCCCACACTGACGACCGGCAGCACCGCCATGCCGCCCGCCCACTTCAGCCAGTCCCATAACGAGCCGTGATACACATCCCTATTTAAATAGCGCGCAAGCTCATCCGCCTCATATGTTTGCCCGTGCCAATTCACGCCCCCACGTGGACGAACATGGGACACCACATTGGCTACCCCCCAGCTCACCCAATTATCGTGACGGGCTGGCTTCGAAAGGGCCAGCATCAGGATCACGAGCGTACACACTCCCCAGAGTCCGATGATACGGCTGAGCCAGTAGCGTGATTGTGCGGCGCGAATGCGTTGGACGGTCAGAAAACTCTCTTGTTTATGGAGCTGTGGAGATAGCATCTGTTCTCCTTGTTGGGGGGCATTTCATCCTCTGGCCTCTTCCCGCGGCGGGCATTCGTGCATGTCCTTGCGTGTTCGGCCAGCGTTCGACACGCGAGGGCTTGCCGAATGCTCAGAGCGGAGAAGGGAATCACACGCGGCCCGGTGGGGTGGAGGGGCTATGGGAGCATGCGCATCGCCCGTATGAAATAGTAGAAATCAATCGCTGCCCCAATATAGATTTCTTCCTCCGTCCCCTCGGGATTGATGGCCATGTTGTACCAGAGGAATCGGGTGAACACTCTTGTAAAATCCATTAGGCCGCCTCTTTCTTTTTCTCGTCAAGTTTTGCTGTTGCATCAGCAGTCGCAAGACTCAGCAACTGCTCTGTGATCACCGTGCGCTCTGGATCAATGACACGTGAGACAAGCGCCTGCGTCTTCAACACTTCAAACCGCACCGCCTCTACTGCTGACATCATGACGTCCATATTTTTCTGCCGTGGGTTCCCCGCAAAATGATTCGCCACAAGATTGCGCACGACTTCTGAAGCGGAAATCTTTTGTCGCTTCGCCTCAGATTCAATCAAGGCCCACAATTCATCTGGACATTTAAAAGAGAAGTTCTTCGTCTCTGCCATATTTTTCCCAGAGCGCCTGTTTCTTTGCCTTGATCGTTATGCGCCGATTCGTGACATGGAGTGTGGCATCATGTCGTAAGTGGCATGCCTGACATAAGGCGGCTAATACGTCGTCCCGATGATTATCGAGAGTGTGATGAAGATGCGCCGTAGTAAGGACAATCACCGTTCGTCGAATCACACTCCCCGCCTCCCGGAGCCCCTCCACATAGGCCCGTGCCTCTCTGTAGGAGGAGAACGGATCTTGATCGATAACCCGTTCGTGTCCATGCCAGCTCACGATAGAATACTGCGACACCCCGCACTGCTCACACCGATACTTCGCTCGTTTCAGAATACGGGCGCGAATCGCTTGCCATTCCGGTGGCGGGGGATAGAGCGCTTTCTGTTCTTTTCTAATGGGCATGTCTACCTCTTCAAACTTTCGAGCGTCCGCCGTGTCTGCTCTAACTCTCGAAGTTGCCGGTTGATCTCATTCAATCCACCGTTCCCGTAACTGTACGAAGGGCTGTACGTTCCATATTGCCTGCGATTCGCTGCCTGCCGTTGCAACTCTCTCACCTGAGCCTGTAATCGATTGCATTCGTACAGTAAGCGTGTGTTATCCCGTTCTAACTCTTCTATCCGGGCTTCCTGTCGTTCTCCGGCCCATCCGTGCTGCGTCGGTCCGAATCCCATCAACCCAAGCACCATCAGACTCGTCATGAGCAATTTTCTGTTGTATTGACGCATAGTTATTTCCTTGTCCGACGTTCCCTGTCCGATTTGTTCTGTCTGGGGCTGCGCTGAGAGACAAATCTCCGACAAATACAAGGGGGAGTATGTGTCAGGCATTGTGGAAACCGTTAGCTGACTTTGCCATTCTCAGCTAACGGCTCATTCTTTATCTGCAAGAAGACACACGAATGCTTGCAACCCTTGGATACTATGTTCATCCATGTCTATTCTTTTTCGCAAACTTTCGATCTCTTTTCTCAGTTGGGGAACCTCACGGAGAGACCGTGAGTAATTCAGATACGAATATACTGCCCCAATAGAAGAAATAATAACGTTAAAACAAAGCAAGACTGTCAGTTGTGTAACGTCACTTCCCATATATTCCCCCCTACCCCCGTACCGGCACGCTCGCCTCATGCTTTACCTGTTTTGCCAATACCCCCGGCGCTGCCTGTAGCCGATCCGGCCACGGATAGACCATCCATTGCCGCCACATAACGCCTGCATATTGTGGATCGCGCCGCGCTGCTAAGACCCACAGGAGATGCCACGCGACACACAACGGGAGTCCGTATACCGCCGTAAATTGCCCGTACACCGCCGTGACAACCATCATCAGCCCGACCCAGAAGCCAAGCCCCGCTGGGAGTCGCTCCGCCCCGAGAATCAAGACCGGACGGATGACTCCGGGCTCTACTGGAAGTATGCGTGGTGTCTCCATTTTTGCTGTGTTCCTTTCTGGTGACTACTGAAATCATGATTTCAGTAGCCACTTTTCCCGCTTACAATCCTATCGCTCTCCACCCAATTGACTCAGCAATCGGCTGCGCTCCCCACCAGAACCCAAGCCCGATCAATCCCACAAACACGCCCATAAACCCACCGCCAAAGTGTCCAACTAACAACCCTAGCCCAAGAAATCCCAGCACAATCCATCCGACATTATCCATGATGTCGGTACTGCGTACCGTCTCTCCTACCATTCGCACGCCAGTTGAAATCTCCGTGAGACTCGCCGTCCCGGTGGCCTGCGCGGGGGTCATCCATACCCCGGTGAGTAGAGTTGCAATCGCTACGGCTGACAAGAATCGCATGACGTATTTCATCCTGTTGTCCCTCCAGTTAATGGGTTATCTCATTGGCCAATTGTGGCCCAAGCTGCCTTAGCCGAATATCTGCAATAGTGTTTACATCGTCTTTTTCTACCTCCATGATTTCCTTAACTCGTCGTCCTTCTGTGGTCATTTCCATATGAATAATCAGGTCCAGTGCTGCTCTCATGAGCCGCCACTGAGGGGGAACCCCTGCCTCTTCACAGAACTGCGCGAAGCGGTCAAAGACACGGCTGGCATTAGTCGCATGCACTGTCGTAATGCCGCCACGATGCCCTGTATCCCATGCCTTGAGTAGCTCTAATCCTGCTTTGTCTCGGGTCTCTCCAATAATGAGACGGTCCGGCGCACGCCTCATACAGTGCTTCACTTGCTCTAACATCGTCGGGTGCGGATCACCCGTTTTGTAGCGACTCATATTCGCTGCGATACACTGTAACTCTTCCGTATCTTCCACAATCACAACATGTTCACTCGCGCTAATATCGCCTAAGCACGTATTCACCAAAGTCGATTTTCCTGAGTTCGTGGCACCACTAATGACAATGTTACTCCGCCTTTGTATGTGATCTCGAATGGTCTCCACCTGCCACGGCAAGAGTATCTTTTTTGAGACATAATCCTCCCACGAGAACACGACCGGCGCATGACACCGAATCACAAACGACGGCCCCGGAGAGGCGGGCGGTACTGATCCTTCAACTCGGTCCCCGGTCAACGGCAGCTCTCCAGAGAGCAACGGCGACTGCTCATTGATGGTCTTTCTGAGCAGACTTGCCATCGTATTGAGAGACCGGAGTCGCTTGTCTGCGGGTACGATCTCCCGCGTATCTTCCCAACCAATGACGTGTTTGCGCACCCACAATTTACCATCCTCGCCGACCTTGATTTCCGTCACGGTCTTGTCGCTGAGTGCCTCACAAATAGGCGGTGTGAGGTTCTCGCGTAGCTCTCGGTGGAGTCGTTCAATCTTCTCGCCATTGGCACTCATATTTCTTCCTATAGGCGTTACGCAGCAGCTTCAGCGCGTGCTTGTGATAGTTCGCAATGCTGACATCTGACACGTGCCGCACCTCTCCAATCTCCTTCATCGCCCAATCATCAAAGTAGTATTTTTCGATAGTCATGCGTTCTTTTTCGGGGAGCGTCATCACCGCTTTGTACATCCAGCGAAGTTCAGCCCGCTCGATATAGAGAGATTCAGTTGAGGGAACCGTCCGGCTTTCTCCGTACTGTTCTTCCACTTCCCAGGCGGGACTTGGCGGATTGCTCATCCGCGTTTCTCGGAGAATAAAATCCACAATCGCCCCTTCACTGCGCCTGCGGACATAGCTAAGATTCCGATGTAACCCTTGCAGCATCCCCCACGCAGCCTCTTGATAAAGGTCCTCGAATTCACAATCAGGAAAGCGTTTTTCCCATTTCTCTGCAACCTTTCGGAGCCACGGATGATAGGCGTGCAGGTACTGCGATTGCTCTTCAGCAGTCACGTTCTCCCTGCTTCCTTTCTCCGCTGTTCTCGCCGATACGAGTCAATCAAAATCCCAACACATACGAGACTCATGACAAGACAGAGGGCTATCATGAACGGGAGGTCAAGTAGCATAAAGACATAGGCATTTACGAGAAATGAGAGAAGAGAAAGACAAATAGTGAGGATATTTTGCCAGGTTGCTTTCATTCTGCCTCCTCTATCCACACCGGCCGCGCTGTCGCAATAATGTTTTCCCGCCGTGCTGGCCCCGTATACCGGGAATCCCAACTGTTCGGAATATTCGTTGCAAGGAGAAAGACCTCACCCGCTTTCAGCGTAAACGTCCCCCGTGGAATCGCGGGAATCCATCGTCCTTGTGAGTCTAGTTTCAGTGAGGCCGTGCGCAAGAGCACCATCCCATTCACTGCCACATAGGCGTTATCAATTGTCACTTCATCGCCCGCAATGGCCACGACTTGTTTCAAAATCGGGTTCGTTCCGTTCGCGCAACTGCCCTTCCCCAGCCACCCCCGTCGCACGGCAAACCGCGCTAAGTCATCCGGTAAACACTCCGCTACATAGGAGCCGCGGCGTATCTCTTCCGAGGTTTCTCGGTAGATGCCACGGGGGAGGGAGTCGGTCAGATTCACACGCAAATGCAACCAGTGGACAAGCCCTACCCCTCCACCAAAGAGCAGGAGAAGGGCTATGCACGCACGAAAATCTTTAGTCTTGATCAGTGTCCGCATAGAGTGTCTCGTCTCTGTAAGGGCCAGGAAACTCTAATTTCTGTGTCACCTGCACGACAAAGATACCGCCACTCTCCGCTGTACCGGTCGGTCCTTGCTGCCGCCCGCGTTGCAAGACCTGCCAGCTCCCTTGCTGTAATTCTCGCCCGCCTTGTCGCGCTAAGGCGTCCTCTAGCCCATACGACCCCATGCTACTCACCGAATTGCGGATGGCATATTCAGAGGCTGCGCCAGAGAGCGTGAGGAGCAAGGACCGTCCTGCTCTCGCCCACAAATGGTTATTCACCTCAATAGGAAGACCGGCAACGCCGCTCGTTTCTGCTCCTGGCATGGCGGCCAAAGACATCCAATCCCCATTGGGAAAATTGAGTTGATCCCAGGCACTCGGGAGCTGAGATTGTCCATCTCGCATCACGGTATCATAGCCCCCGATCAGCTTGGAACCGGCAGGAATGAGCTTGTAGCGACCAGTTGCAGAGTCCATCACATCTTGTATGACCGTCGCTGTAATTTGCCCTGGCGTATCCGTGTTAATCGGATCATCGAGCCGCGCAAAGATTTTCCACCCGCGCTGAATCACAAAGGGCGACGTGGCGTGTTGTACGACCCCGACTTGCCCAGCGCCGCGCTGAGAAAAGTCGTGGTTCCATACGTCCCCGTTGCCATAGTGCCCGCTATTTCCTCTTGATCCTCCCTGGTTATAGACGGCAGGAATCTCCTTGACTTGCCCTGGTTGCTGCATACTCGCAACGTCTGTTTGTGACTGCTGCTGCATCATGCGCCCGCCCTCACTCCCGGTTCCCACCACCGTGGGGTGAGCGTAATGGGCGGTGAGCCGTACCTTCCGCTGCATCTTCTGCTCTTCACTTTCTTGCTTTGGCGCGGCCGGTCGTGGGGCGACCGCTGGAAGACTGACTGGTTTTGGTGTCGGCGCGTGGTTCGGTTGCGGCATTGGATCGGGCGGTTTCTCTGCGGGAATCACGAGCGGTTTATTCTCTCCGCGGCTGAGCGGTACGGTCGATGCCTGCGCAACATGCACCGTGCGCGGACTAAAAAAGCGGGCGTATATAATCCACCCCACCATCAACACGGCCATCACCGCAATGAAATATTTGCCAAAGGACGACGGTTTTCGCGCAACCACTTCTGCTCCATCATCATAGAGATATGCCATTACTGACCTCCTACGGAAATGCGAACGATGCCCTCTGTTCCCACGAGTTGCGCATCACGAAGCGCTTGGTCTGTGACCATCACTGGCCCTGTTCCGTTATGCCCTGGGACGGTCCTGTAGTTGATTCGCGTCTCTACTCCGTCCTGCATCACGGAGAGTGTCGGCAGTGCGGTATCCGTTCCGGCAGGCAGCTCGACAATCGTATGTTGCTGGTCACCTACCACGCGCACGGGCCACCAGGCGACCCGATCCCCTTGCACCTGATACGTCCGCATATGCGCATATGAGAGGCTTGGAATCCGGCTATTCTGCGCCCGCTGATGCCGTTCCTCTTCCGCTCTGGCGTGCGCTTCTTGCGCCTGCGCTCGTCGTATCTCGGCCTCAGGATCATAAAAAGTAATCTGTCGAATCGCCGCTGTTTTTTGTGAGCCGCCCGGAGAAAGGACGAACCGATAAATGTTCACATCTGTGATAAAGGCCATCTCTGTCGTAGGAGCAAAGGGGCCTCTACGAATGATAATCACCGGACTTCCGCCGCTCTCCGTGTCGTCAATCATCCATTCCACAGGGTTCCCCCCGACCGCTCGTTTGAACACTTCTCCTGGTAACAGCTTGACCATAAGCATGCCCCACTCCGAACAAGAAAGCCGATAAATGAGGTTCGGTTGAAACACGTAGGTTGCCATTGGCCCAGTCGTTTGTTCCGGCAAGGTCTGCATCTTCTCTGTCCGTGCGCGCGAAGAAGGAATGGCAGGTTCACGGACCGCCACGGATTGTGACAGCTCAGGAGCAGGAAGAGGAGCAGGCACGGCTTGCCATGCTTCGACTTGTGGTGCCACTACTGGTACGGGTGGTGTTTGGGCTACTGGGGGGTGTTGCACGGTACACCCGCTACCGAATAAGAACCCAATCGTGAGTAATCCCGTTCGTCTGATATCCACTTATTTTGTCTCCTCTTTGTTGGTAATCGCATCAATACCCCAATCTACAATCCGCACCCCAAATACGTTATCTGGTGTCACCCACTCCGTTTTCTCGGCCACTTGAAAACGACCAGAATACAGTTCTGAGCGGAGCGGGTGCCCGTTCTGATCGGTGATCTTTTCCCACCATTCTGCCTGCCAAACATTTGGTGTAAGTGCGATTGGCTGTCCCTTCATTTCGACTTCAACGCGTTCGTTTTTAATTCGTTGCCAGGGTTTTTCTTGGTTCAACGCGACCTGTAACTTGCCGCCTGCTGGCCCGGCCATTTGCGCTAAGACCGTGTTCAAACTGGTCATCAAGAAGGGGGTATCCATTGGCCGCTCTCGCCAATTGTGCACCTGCTCAATCAACGTGCGCTTAATGATGAGCTGTTTCATAGGATCACTCTGCGGAATTTCATCGGTCCGCCGCCACAGGGTAGACACCACCCGTCCATGCTCATCGACTTGCGCGAGATGGTGAATCTCTTTGACTTGCTGCATCTGATAGAGGTTGCCAGCGATCGAGCCGCCAAGGAGGAGAAAGAGACCGAGTGCCATCAGCCCCCGATCACGGCGGCTCCTTTTCATTTCCGCTTCGTGGCTGTCATGCCCTGCCATGAGATCGAGATACGGGTTTGTTTCTTCTTTGTTGAAAGGAAGAAGACTCATATCGTGTTCCTTTCTGGTGGGAGAATCACGAGTTGTTTTCTCCCCCGCCGCACTCTGAGCACCGCAAAAAAGCTGATCACACCCACCCCTACCGCCAGCACCGCCCCGAGATAATTCCAGCCAAAGAGCACCACACCGACCCCGCCAATGGCCGCGCCGATCACCCGCCGTTGCTGGTGCTGATGGCTCGTTTCTTCTTCATCACAGTCAGGGCAGAGGTCTACAATCTGATACAATTTGGTTCGGCAGAGCGGAAAGCCCCACCACGTGTGCATGACTTGGACCCCGGTTAGTGCCTCCCGCCGATACACCACATTACTTGGGATACCCTCCCCACACCGATAACAACGTGTCCACCAGATTGCATTTCGTGCTCGCATATTCATTCCTTCTTTCCCCATGCCCCACTGCGTTGCGCCATCCGCCCGCCTGTCTGTCCGCCGCCAGACATCGCAGAAGCAAACGATTGCGACGTGCCAATCTGCCCTTGTGAGTACCCGCCACGTGATCCAGCAATGGACTGACTGGCACCACCGATTGCTCCACTTCCCATCCCGAGCAGCATCCGCCCGCCGCCCCAATCCGCCACAATCCCATCCACCGCCCGGACCCACTGAAACGGAATCCACACAAAGACGCCACAGAGAATAATGCCCACCATCAATGGAACTGAGTAATCTTCCCAGCCGAGCGACACGCCCGGTGTGAGAAATCGTGTCTGTAGTAACACTTGTAACTGCTCGCCTAACTCTCGCACCACGGACACCATCAGCATCACACAAAAGAGGCCATTCATGATGCCAAACACCAGCCGGATATAGCCAAAGGTGATGCCGCGCGTGAATGACAAGCCCCACCACATGAAAAACCACGGGCACGCCGCGGTCAGCAAATAGGACATCAGCAAGAGGGACATCAGCACGAACGCCAGCACGTAAAAGGCAATAATCAGAGAGAGCCCTGCAAACCCAAATACCCACGTCGTTGGATGCACGACGTAGGATAGGAAGCCTTGATCCACGAGCGATTGCATCACTGGATCGGCGACTTTAATTCCATAGGCAGCTACCGCCGAGGGATCGAGCGGTGGCGATCCAAGAAAATAGGCCAGGTGCTTGACGCCATCAAACCAACTCCCCACATACTGATAGCCGTACCTGACCATAAAGAGTGCAAACCCGTTGCCTATCAGAAACCGAATCATCGCGGAGAACAACACGCCCGCATCCATGCGAAACAGGTAGCCCAGCCCGAGAAAGAACCATTGCACGGAGATCAAATCAAACAGGAGATCTTCCATGAATGGCCGCATCGCCACCGCCCAGCTCTCGCTAGCATGTTGAAACAAACTCGTTGCTTGGCTGAGAATTGAGGTGTCCATTACAGGCCCCGCTCCGTAAAGTGTGGGGCGGGCGGTGGCTGCCCCTTCGTTACAAAATCATGTTCCCACTGTACCGCGCTGACCGACTGCGCTTTCTGTTCCGCGAGCAAGAGGTAAATGCGCCCGCTGAAATAGGCAGTCGTACTCACCGCCCCGAGAATACTCACGAGCAATGCGGTCTTGATAGAGACAAGATGTGATAACATTACAACCCCCAATCCTGAAATACCGGTGTCGGAATAGGCCGGTCAAAGTTCTTCAAGAAGGCTCGTTCCTGCGCCGCCCGCTGGGTTATTTCATTCACCTCACCGCCCGTCGTCACCGCTTGCGCGTTCGCCACTTCCATCAGCAGTTGCTGCGTCTGGAGACTCTGCGCGGCGGCTTCGAGCTGCGCTTTCGCGGCAGTTTGGAGAAGACAGTTGCGCCCTTCGCAGGCATCAATCGCATCGCCAATTTCTGAGATACGGGCATCATCCGCACCAAACTGTTGCTGTCGTATCTGTAACATCTGTAGGAGATCTTCCTGGGTTTTCATCCGTGCTTGATTCCGGTATTGCTCCTCCTCCATCCAATCGCCGTGTTCATAAATCGCATCCACCCGAAAGGTGTCATCCCACTTGAACGGGGTGTAGTTGTGATACAAGATACTTTCCTCTTGACCAATCTGCGCTTGTTCCTGAATAATCGTACCAGTAGACGTATTGGTTGGGGCATGGCCTCTGAGGGCCTGGAGAAGCATATCCACGAGCATCGCCGTCGTCTTTATTGCCGTCATCGCCGTTTCCCGCCGCGTCGTTTCATCGCGGACGGGCAGCTCTGCGCCGCCACCGAAGAACCCCAGGCCATTAAAAATATTACCAATGACAGAGCCAGTAATTCCCATAGTCGCCCCGCTCCCGTTAGGAAGAGAACCACCGCCGCCATAGGGAACGCCGTATACATAGTTGCCGCCTTGTACCGCTGGGTCATTACTGTTGCTGTAATTGCGCGGGTCGTATGCGTTCCCGTGCGCGTCTGTCCCTGTACACACGGGCGGGCATCCGGCAGGTAGTTGCGCATAACTTGGTGTGACTATCACGAGAGATAAGAATGAGAATAGTATTACTATACGTAGCATGCTCGTGCTCCTTGTTAATCTCGCAGGAATAAAAAGACCGCCACAAACAACACGATCCCCACACAGACCACAATTGCTTCAGGCTCTATCGGATTGTTACTTAAGAGATTAGGCAGCACGTTGTTGCTCCTTTCTTTCATATTCCTGGTGCCATTGGTCCGCCAACGCGGCGTGGCCCTGCTCTTGCAGCCACGCCTGCGGCCAGCGTGCGCCCACGTCGTCACGTAACGTGAGCACACGAGCCCGGTGGTCCCGACCATTCGCGGACAGAAACGCGCGTTCCATCGGGCCACTCTGGAGTTGAAACAAGCGAATGTTTTTGCCCTGCTTACACAAGTAATCCCGTTGCGGTGTGGCAGTTGCGAGTAAGGCTATTTGCCGATCGTTGAGGCCAAGTGCCTGATAGTGCGGCTTGAGTGCTGCGTCTTCTGCCTTGTCATTGGGCAAAAAAATAATGGTGGCAATGTTTGCGAGCAGCATGTCCGCACGAGGGAAGGTCGCAAGGTTCCCAGGAGAATGGAGCACCAGCCCGAGACTACAGACCTTCTTGCGATTTGTCGCGCTGCTCTCTTCAATAAATTCTCGAAATAAACTATCTACCGCCGTCATCCACGCCTCATCGCAAAGAGTGATGGTAGGTCTTCCGTCTAGTAGCCGCCCCATCATATGGAATTGATAATCTAAAACGGGAGTGCTAACGGATTTACCCCGTGCAAGTAGCTTTTCCATATCAAAAACTCTCCAGCTATTCTCCTGCGTCGGTGTATACTCCCCATCTAAAAGCGCCCCACCATTACCCAGCGTATAAAAACTCAGTGCCTCTTTCAGTCCGGCTTCATGCGTTTGGAGCTGTGAGAGAAAGTTCGTCATCGTCCGATGACTCTGCGGTGCGGTTGAGAGCGCAATCAAGGCTTTCATAATGTCCACACGCCCGAGCGGAGTCATAGGACAGTCACGTAAGATCGCCAATCGTTCACAAAACTCTGCCGCCCACACGCGCTCCTCCTCTTCGTCTATGTGAGCCAGCGGCGCATAGTGCATGGCGTCGAGGTCAAAAAACTCTCCGCCACACGCCAGCGTCGGCACCACTGCGCCCGCATCACGATCAAAAAAGTTAATCTGCGCCCGTGGATACTGTCGGTGGGCAATCGCCATTGCGTTTAAGAGGAAAGTCTTGCCATTCCCTGACGGACCGATAATCAAGAAGTTTCCAAGACTCATCACATGCGTATTGAAAAAGAAGGGCGTGCTGCCCGTTGTAGTAGTCGTGAGCAGTGGCCCACTCCCTGCGGGATAGTACGAACACGGATGACTCTTCTCGCCGCGCCACGTGGTTGACGTCGGCCAGAGCTGGGCAAAGTGTCGGGTATTCAACCTCGGCTTACGGACATTACGGGTGCCATGTCCCGGCCAACTCCCACCCAATGCGTCTGCCGCATTATCCGTCTCTACATGCGCACTAAAGCCTAAGACGTTAATTGCAGACATCACCTCCAGTGCATGTGTCTGGGCTTCTTCTGCGGTTGCTCCATGCACGACCACGGTGAACGTGTAGTATCCGCCCCGAATGCGCCCGCCCTGGAGCGCCGCAATCTCCCGCTCAACACTTTCCTTCTGCATTTCTGCGTCCGTATTATGCGCTACTACTTCTCGGTCATTCGGGTCAGTCTGCATAATGTTCTTGAAAATCGACCAAATAATGCGCTTCGGGTTGTAGGCATTCAACTGGAGAAAATCCGCGCGCTTATTTCCAAGATCCTTTACGGCTGTTTCTGTCGAGAGAAAGATAAACCGCTGTGACATCCGCAAGGCAAAGGGAAGATTCAAGACCCCGGCAAACATCTGTGGAGAGGTGCCATCTTCAGGGAAGCCGTACACGCCGATCACGCGCGTATGGAGCACTCCGGTCTGTCCTCCGTGGGGGGACAGTGGGGTACTTCCAATCGCAAACGCAAGATAGTCTCGCTGAAGCGGCAACCCCACCGCTCGATCTTCTCCCGTCACACACAGCCGTAGGAAGTGTAGGACCTCATCGTCCTCTAATCTGCGAATCGTAAGGATGTGACTCAGCGCTTCCGCCAACTGTTCGGTATCCCCATGAAATCGACGCAGCAGCTCTGCCCGTGATTCTTTCTTACTGATCCCCCGCCCTACAAAAAAGTACTCACTAAATTGCCGTTGGACGTTCCCAGGGGGAAGATAGGTCAAGGTCAGGATATGACGGGTCTCATAGTGCAGCCCCTCGGCGGCATAGCGTTGACCTCGCTCTGCGGCAATGAGCGCACTGGTAGGGTCAGGACAGAAATTGAGGGCGGGAGGTAAGGACACTGGCACGCGCACCGAATTACTCTCTAGCATCCAGCCGTCCCCAAGTTTCGCTAAGACGATGTTGAGTTGATCGGCAAAGCTGGCCATGCGCCCAAACTCTTCATACTCCTGATCCGGCCCGCTGTACTCAAACGAGGTCTGGAGCGCGCCGTCCTGCAACTCAATAATCCCCGGCGCGATAAAGCGGGAATAATTGAGATACTGCGGTAACCCTGACTGACTGACTCGTGCGAGCATCTTACTATTGTTCCTTTCTTGTGTGGAAAGAGTAGAGGTCATAGAGGAATCGCCCCAGCGGATAGAGCGTTCCGACAAGCACTATTCCGCCAATTATAGCGAGTGATTCTTTTATAATTGCCAGAGGAGACACACTGGGATGGAGTGTGAGAAATGGAACAACCAGCCCTAAAAACCAGACCCATACAATCATGCTGGCCGTCCACAACTGCTGCCGCTGTATTTTTTTCTGTCGCTCATCACACCACTGTCGTATCTCCGCCTGGCGCTCGCACATGATTACGCCTCCTTCCGTCGCCCCGCCCCATTGGCGTGTTTCTTTTTGATCTCCGTGAGTTGACTCAATAACGCAACTTCTTCTGCTGCAATTTTGTTCAATTCCTCCTCAATCACTTTTACTGGTGCCATGAGCTTGTCATGTTTGGTGCGGGCCTTTTCATCTTGCACTTGCAACTCTCGCAATTTTTCTTCAATCTCTTCATGTTCCCGTGTGATCATGGGCATGGGTGCTTCCTTTCCTGTCGAGACTTCACTGCTAGTGAATTCTTGTTGTGTGAACACTACGATAACGCAAATGACGCACCGTTGCAAGTGGCTCACAATGTGGTATATACACAGGTACTACATAATTAGAGGAGCGGATGTGGGTACAAAGGTCGGCATTGAGCAATTGCGTGGCGAACGCATTAACATTAAACTCCTCACGGAAGACGAAAAAGAGACGTACCGCCGCGCCAAAGCGCGCGCCGCAGAGCAGCGGCTCACCATGAAAAATTACACCCTGCTGCTCTACCACGCCGATGATGCCCGCCGCCGAGAACACAAAAAGTGAGAAATCTCCCCGGTGTGCTCTTTGAGCATGAGTCGATATGCACTGAGGCCCTTGCTTGCCGGGGAGCAGGGGTGAGGTCTCTATGAGTGCTTTCCCTACCCTCCTTATGGTAAATGCCGCCGGTCTCTCTTTTTTGGTGTGGTGGGCCGTTACTGCACTTGACAGTCTTCTCATTGCCGTCGTGCTGCTCGTGCTGCTCCTGCTCACACTTTTTATCGCGACGCTCATTGACACCCTTTTCACGCGCACCAAGAAACACCCCCCGTCCTCGTATGATCCATCCCTTGATTAGTGCCCCTTGTCCTTTCAATCTACTCTGCTAGGATGAATCGTGAGAGAACAGAGACGGAGGGTGTACGTGAACGAAAAACAACGGAATGCCTTATGGATCGGGGATTTCCCGATTCCGTGGCGGCTCGCTATTTATGCCGGGGCGATTTACCATCATAGGAAGCTAGGTCCCTTTGTGATGGAGCTGTTAGAGGCGGGGCGCAGTGTCTGGTCACCGCAGGCTCGCCGCCCCCCGCTGGCGAACCTGCCACGCGATGTGTTTAGCATTCGCAACGTTCCCTACGCCTATCGGCTTGCTCTGCGGCAGGAAGCGGTGAAACAGAACATGTTGTTCCGTGACTATTTACTCGTGTTACTTTGGTACGGGATGAAAGCGCGCAAGATTTCTATTCCCGTGCTTTCTACACCGGCCCCATGATCCACCGCATCCCTCTCTTTGTGATGAGCGTGTTGGGGGCCCGGCGCTAACAGCGTTCCAGCTCCGCGCCCGTCACAAAATCGACCAATTCCGCTTTCCGCACACGCGCCACAATCTGTTGGCGGGCGATCCGCCGCCCTGGCCCCGTCATCCACGCGGCCTGTCCCCCACTGCGGACCGCTGACCAGACCGCCCAGCGCAAGGCGGGGGACGCCCCGAGCGGGGCCATGCCCGCATAGAGTAGGAGGTCCGCCGTCCACCGCGAGAGTGGGGTGTCATCATCCTGTGCATGCGTTTCATACAGCCGATCATGGAGGACTGCGGCTTTGCGGATGCGTTGATCGATCGGGTAGAGAATGGACCAACAGAGACGGGGAATGCTGGCTCCGTCCGTGCCGTACCAATCGGGAATGGTCAGTTGCCCGGTATCCCAGCGAATAATTCCCCCTTCGGTGATAATCCAAAAGTTGCGATGCCGTACGTCTTCAATGAAGGGAAACGTACCGTCGTAGGTCACGATCATGGAATGCCCCCGACATGCAGCGCCGTCTTTACAGCCGTCCCGAGGAGTATACCGACGCCTTGCCAATCAAGATGTTCGAGCGTGGTCCCCACCGTGATGGTCGTATCCCCATGTTGATAGACAATGCTGTAGTTCGACCATATCGGCCTCCAGATATTGAGCCGCGCCACTCCATACGCAGTTGGGATTTCTGCGTGGGTGACCGTACACGCGCTCTGCCCGAGGAGGGACAGTCCCAGCCCCAGCACGTGCCAGGGGTTCATAGGAGTATCGCCCCGCTGAGGATCGCTTCGAGCTGTCGGGCATCGGCCGCAATCTTCTTGGCCTGATCCACGCCATTCACAATGCGCCGGGCATTGTGATAGTCACAGCGACTTATCGTAAGATAATCGCTCAAGCACTTGCCGGTAAAGAGGCCGGTGCGCATCCCTACGGAGACAATCCGGTAGGCGATACTCGGGAGCAGCGCATACTCAGGCTCTTTCTCAATATTCTCGTGCGGCTCCAACAGCCGCGCCAGCCGTGCATAGTTACGCCGCCCGGTAATTTGCACGTACCCCCGTCCACGATACCGATACCCGTCCCCCGGCTCCGTGTTGCCGAGTCGCTTGCCGAGCGCGGTCGTGCTGTCATATTTGCTGAAGTAGGCCTTGTTTCCATACTCCGTAATAGGACGCCACGTATCGCCACATTCGTATTTGACGGTAGCCAGGAGATACGCCGCCCATTGGAGATGGAGGAGGTCTGCATCCGCGGCCATGAACTGGCCGAGCAGTTCTAAACCAAGCACGGCCGATTGCGTGAGTGGTCCGTACGCGGCCCGGTATCCTCGGAAAAAGGTGGTGTGATCAATATCCATAGGCCTCACGGGAGCTGCGGGCAGGGATGAAGAACAATTCCCCAGAGCGCGGCTAACCGAAACAGTCCTACGAGAATGACGGTCCAAATCGCAAGAGAGAGGAGATCAACACAGAGTCGTGTGAGCAGATAGCGCATTACGGGTGCACCGTGCGCAGTGCCGAGAGCGTTGCCAGAATCTCTTTGGCCGCTTCGGTATTTTTTTCGCTGATGGTCCGGGTTTCTTTCATCGTTTCATAACAATTTGTTTGCAATTCGGCGAGTTGGTGTTGATAGCGCTCATCCTTAGTCTCTAAGACTTTCAGAAACTCGACCCGCTGATTCTGCAACCGGGCTTCATAGGCATCTTGCATATTGGGGTACACGTAGAGCCAGCCGTAAATAAAAAGGGCACTCATGATGACATGGCCTGGTGAGCTGGCGACCACTTCTTGAATCCAGGAGAGCCGCGCCGGGAATCCAATAGGTGCGGGTGTTTCGTTCGGTACTACGTCTGCCATCGCTCGTGTGTTCCCTTATGCCGTGCCTCTATTGCTTGTCAAACCGCTGCAACAGTCCCCGCTGCGCGATAAAGACCGCGTGCGCGGCTTGTGGTGACACATCTACAAATTGGGTGGGGGTGCCGGTAAAAGAGATGGGGGCCTCGGTTTTTAATGCCCGGAGTAACACATTGAGCCCCGTCACCGCGAGTGTGGCCCCTCCAGGGGGAATCAGGGCGGCCCCAGCTAACAGTTGTATGATCTCCATTGCCGCTGCCGCGCCATTGAACCATAAGGTCCATGAGGCGTACCACGGGGTTGTGGGAACAGCAACGGAAACAGTGTGTTCGTCTTCCATATTGAGACCTCCTTGCATGTCTCCGATGCCATTATCGTAGCGGAAACGTGGCTACTCCAATGAAATTCAATAAATAGATAATCGCGACCAGAATAATCAAAATACGAACAACCAGCTTAAAGGGATCTGGGATCGGCAGGAGATCGCAGAGATAGACGAGTAACCCCAGAACAATAATCAATACAATGAGTGATATTAAATTCATACGCTCTCTCCTCTACTCAGGCTTCTCTTTTTATTCTTTCGCGACCTTCTGCGCTGCTTGCTCCACTATCGCTTGCGATTTCTCAGTGAGCCGCTGTGTCTCTTGCGCCGATGCCGCGGCCGCTTCGACCGCCGCTACCACGCGCGGCGTACTCACACCTGCGGGGGGAATGCTGGCATTCCCCCCGGGGATTGTCTCTTTCCGTGTCCCCCGTTCGCGTTGCTGGTCCTCATGGCCCGCTTGGGTCTCCTTTGACTCGTGTGTTTCTTGGGTCGTTTGCGTCGCTGGGGGTCGCTGCGCCGTGCTAGGATTGGCGATTTCCCGTGTGATAATCTCAATCGCCCGTAGCACTTTCCCTCTCTGGATCGGCGTAATATCGTCCTGTAATCGCACATGCAGCAACGCTAAAAAGCGTTCGCTTTGGGGGAGATCGAGCTTTTTCTTCGCAAATCCGTCAGCGAGTGCGTCGAGTTCCAGTAAATCATCCGATTTGATATAGCTGATCAGATCCGCCCGTGCTGTTCCCACCGCTTCATCACTACTTGTTTTTACCTCATGCATCGTCTCTTCCAAGCGCAGCCGGTGGGCGTCGGCTTGATTCGTGATAAATTGGTCATAAATCATTTTGATCACCTGGAGGAGAAAGACGACGAGGATGCCCGCTTTGGTTTCGATGTTCGCTTGATTGGAGAGAAGTAGCATTGTCACGAGGACCGCGCCCGCAACCGTGACTAGGGCCAGGGCAGCCAATAACGCAATTGCCATCTTCGGCACCTTTGTTCGATAGATAATTTGTGAAACTGCACCCGCGCCCCCGGCAGGAATCGGCAGGGGGATGGGGGAAAGAATCGGCGCAGGAATGATTTTCGGGAGGATCTCTTTTATCTTCTTGTGGAGAGGTCCGGCTTTCATGCGCAGGGGGTTCATTGCGTTTTGCCTCCACTCACGGGCGCAGGGACGGCAATCTCCTTAGTTGAGATAATCAATTCGCCCACGAGTTTGGCAAAGGTGCGTTGTTTTTCTGCGAGGGTCATTGGGTTCGCCCTCCACCGCCCCCTTTGCCGCCACCCCCACGGAACCGGGGGATTGCAGGGGGTGGAGTCACGGTCGTTCCCACTGGAACGGCAATCTCTGCGGTACTCACAATAAGTTCATCGTACCAGAGTTTTGACGTCACATCGGCGCGTCCTTCATCTCTGCCGAGACCGGTCATATACGGGGTTACTTGGATATTATTATAGCCTTCACTCTGGCCCTGTGCTTGATCACATGGATGGGTGCGGCAGGTCATGAACATATTGGGGACATCGTTCAGGAGCGTGTAGCTCGTATCACCGGGGAGTGCAAACCATACTTTGATGTGACTATCGCTTTGGTCCCATGTGCCAACTTGAAATTGGTAGTAAAAGGTGATCCAGGTATTCGCGGGCCAGGACCAGCACCACGTCGCAGACGTATGATTATAGCGGCACGTGGACGCCCACTGGCCTTGCTGATAGCTATACCCTTGTGGGTCAGAGGTCGTGGTCCAATTCCCGGTGGCCGTATTGGTAATTAAGTTATTTTGACCACATGCGGTATAGTGCGTGGGAATGCCATGTGGATAGTTATGCGTGGCAAACCCAATGCCGCCGAAACACGGGACGGTATCCATGTACATGGTAAACGTTTTCCACGCTTTTTGATAATCCCACGTGTTATTCATCATTTCGGCAGAAATCTTAATGCGGAATTGTACGTTCCAGGAATCATGTTCCTTAAACTTCCGTGACCAGAGCGGCGCGGTCAATCCGCCCCATCCGCCCGCAATGTTCGCGAGCGCGTGTGGTGGCGGGGGAATGATAAACACCAATGAGCCAGCCCCGGACGTTTTGTCTACCGTATCTTGTCCTGCCTGATAGTTGCCATCACTATCTGGCCCGAGATACGTCCCGTGGGTAAAATCCCCCGACACATCAAAGCCAACACATTTCACCACGCCTGCGGCCGTACACCGGGCTGCGAAATCTTCATCGGCAGTCACCGCGTGGGCAGGAACACTCCAGAGCAACACGCCTAGGAGTAGTAAGTATTGCATGGTTATCTCCTCACGTTGTAGAAGAAGAACATGGCATCGGCCTCAATGACGCGCGTCGCGGCACTGACCGTTTTGTCGATCTTCATTTCGGGATATGTAAACTGCGTGCCACTCGGAATATTCGTCGTATGTGTCCCGAGGTAATTCCACGTTGTTTGCGCGTTCGGTCGCGCAAAGAAGGAGACCGAAGTCCAATCACTATTGGTGACTCCCATCAACCAGATATATTGTGTCGTGACCGCCTGACTCGTGGTTGTCACCGTGGTGGTTGAAGCCTGCGTGGTGGCGATCCGCCAAAAGTCCCCGGCGGTCGCTCTGTCATAGATAAAATAGAGTCCGGTTACCGTCGCCGCTGCATGGGTCAGGCCAAAATCCGCCAATCCTACCTGCGCAACAAATTCGTCCGATGAGGTGCTCAGCACTTCGATTGCCACGCGCCAGCCAAAGATGGCTTGTCCTAGACCCGGTAAGATGTTGCCCCATGTTCCAAGGGTAATTTGCCCACTCGCCGCTGTGCCAGTAATGCAGCGCATCGCGCCCATCGCTTTATTGGTCGGTGTGCCCCAGGTGTTATTGCTTGAGCATGCCTGCGCCGTACCCGTGCCAATGGTTTGCCAGCCGATGCCGACCCCTGGCGCGCCCCCACCGAAAAAATCATCCGTGAACACAATGCGTGATGTCGGGTCAGCCATCGCTTGTAACGATCCAATTGTGAGTGCACGCCAGCGCGTATTCGATGATGTTGCATCATAAATAATTGAGACCGACTGATTGGGGTACAGCCAGATATCCGAGTCAAACGCGAATCGATTCGCTGCCGTGCTGAGCGTCGATTCCGCCGGAAGGAGAATCGGAAATGCCCCAATATTCACGAGCGCCAGCACGCGCCCCTCCGCGCCGCCTGTAAGTCCACTAATCGTAAGCACTTTATCACTACTCACTCGGAGCACCGTCGAGGTTGACAGACTGGTTGGTGCGTAGTCATTGGCCGTAGCGGTCAGTATCGTAGGAGCAATATCGGCACTGAGCGCAAACGTCCCGGTCACATCCCCGGTGAATGCGCCAGCATTACTATCGGTACTCCCGCAGGAAAAGGAATTCGTTGCTGCCGTATAGTTGAGATGATTGCCGCTGGTATCCGTACAATTCGGCAAGGCTTTAGAATCACTGGTTGTGCCGTTGCCGATAAGCACGTTATCATCGACCGTCACCGCAGACCCGCCGCCTGCTTCTGAGAGCCACGCGAGGGTATTACTCGTCGTGCCGTTGCCGCACTTATACCGATTGGCGGTACTATCGTAAGAACAGGTATTTGCTGTGGTAGGAGCCGCGCCCGCTGCCGACCGAAACGGTTTGGTGCTGGCCGCTGCGCTATTATCAATGTTGACCGCTGATCCGGTTGTTAGTGCTCCAGCTTCCGTCAGTGTCCACAGCGCGGTGGTTCCGTCATTCCGGTAAAACGCAAAGTTTTTGCCGGTGTTGATCGTGGTAAAATAATCAGCAGCAGGGCTTACCAATTTATGCAGCCCGCCAGAATCGGCCCAGGTCTCTTCATAAATAGACAGCGTATCATTGCCGACCCGCATCGCGGTCGCTTGTGAGATCGCTCCGCCAAACGTGGACCCGGCATCCATGACCGCCTGCCATCCGGGCACAGGGTTGCCTTTTGCGCCCCAATCACCGGGAACATCACACACGGTTGACACGCCCCCTGCTGATGGATTCACGCACACCCAGAGCTGATTATCGTCGAGGTCTGTACAAATTTGTCCGAGACTGGCCGTGGTGACATTGGTCGTGCAGTCCGTGGGATCGGTTCGTGTCGCGGAGACGCTCGCCTCACTCGCCACTTCGGCAATCGCCGTCTGTACGTTCGTTGCCGCAACCGTCCCTGTCGGAGTAAACGGAATACCAGAGGCGACTTGTGTGCCGGCTGCTTCACTGGCCACTTCCGCAATCGCGGCTTGTACGGTCGTAGAAGAAATAGTCCCTGTCGGAGTGAATGGAATCTCCGTAGAACTTGGCCACGCCGATTCCCAGTCTCCTACGCCGTCACAGAGCGTCGCCGAAAGTCCTCCCGTTGCTGCAATGGAGGGATCTTTGCAGACCCACATATGGCCATCGTCTTGGTCAACACAGAGTTCCCCGACGACCGCCGTCCGTGTCGCAGAAGAAGTTTGACAGTCCGACGTTGCGGAAAGCACGGGATGGAGATACCGCGCAACCGTGCCATCACCGACGGCAATGCGATTGGTCGCCGTACTATACGAAAGACCCCCGGCATTGGTAATCGTTGTTGCTCCTGCCACCGTAGGATTCGTCAGGGTCACTGTGGTCCCATCGGTCGTAGCACCGATAATTCCGGCAAAGGCACCAGTATTATTCCACTGAATCTGTGAGGGAGAGCCGCCCGGCGTTGCACTGCCCCCGGTCCCCCCTGAGGCGACCCATTCCCCTGAAAGATCACAATACAGCGCATTCCCGCCCGTCTCAGGGGTTTGGCAAATATAGCGTGCCCCAGTCCCCGTCGTCAGACACTCTTGCCCCACGCGTGCCGTGAGCGCATTCGCGCGACAATCCGTCGCATGCCGATACAGCGCGGTATAGGTATCTGTCCCGAACCCTTGGCCCCATGCCAGAGCCGGAAACAAGAGGAACAGGACAAAAAGTTTCGTTTTCATAGGATCTCCGTCTGTTACATCGCGCGCCAGAGCGACAGGTTCACCGTCAGGAGTTCGGCAGAGGCGGCGAGCGTATCGCCCGCATCTGCGCCGATTCGTTGCACTTGGAGATAGGCGTTCTCGTTCGCCGCACAATTTGTTGTACTGAGGCCCGTGAGTGTTGTGGTCTTGCGCTGGTTGGCCGTCCCGGTATAGGCGGTATTGCTCGCGCTTGCGGTATTGTAGGAGGGGCCAGTATTGATCGCTTCACTATCCGCGACACACCCAATCGCCACTGACCACCGGACGGCGTTAGATGTCGCGCTATTGGCAAACCATTCCAGGGCCACATCGACACTTTTTGTGAGATCGACATCTGCTGGTAAGCGCCAATGCCGGGTCGCCGTGGAGGTCGCCGCATCGGCATAGGTCAGCGTCCCTTGCGTCGTGGTCGTGCCAAAACAGGTCGGCGTTGGGGCGCCACTCGTGGGCAAGTCCATGTTGGGTCCCGCTGTCACGTTGTTACAACCCGCCGCTTCAAACGAGATAAACGAGGGGACGTTGAGCGTATTCCCCGTGCCTGCCGTATCTACGACAATGTTGGTCGTGGGCATGGCCGTGCCACAGGAGAACGCATTGGTCGACGCGGTATAGTTGAGATGATTCCCGGCGGTATCCGTACAATCCGGTACGGCTTTGGCCTGCACAATCGTGCCATTGCCGACTGGAATATTGTCATCGGTGGTCACGGCTGCATTGCTGGTCGTTGTTCCGCAGGAGAACGTGTTGCTTGAGGCCGTATAGTTCAGGTGGTTGCCGGTGGCATCCGTACAATCGGGCACTGTTTTAGCCTGCGCGACTGTGCCATTGCCCAACTGAAGACTATCGTCTGTGGTCACCGCGGCATTACTGGTCGTCGTTCCGCACGAAAAAGCGTTCGTAGAAGCGGTGTAGTTCAGGTGGTTGCCCGTCGCGTCGGTGCAATCCGGCACTGCTTTTGCCTGCGCGACCGTCCCATTGCCGACCGGAATACTATCGTCTGTAGTCACCGCCGCATTGCTACTGCTCGTACCACAGGAGAAGGTATTGGTGGCCGCCGTATAGTTGAGATGACTGCCCGTGCTGTCTGTACAATTCGGCAGCGCTTTGGCATCAACTGTCGTGCCATTCCCGAGCGGCAGACTATCGTCAGTGGTAATCGAGGCCGCGCCACTCGTTGAAGTCCCGCAGGAAAAGGAATTCGTTGCCGCCGTATAGTTCAGATGTGAGCCGACCGTATCTGCGCAATTCGGAATTGCCTTGACTTCAGAAATTGTTCCGTTGCCAAGATTGAGACTGTCATCCACGGTTGTCGCAGCAGCCACGCTACTACTGGTGCCACACGAAAAGCTATTCGTCGCAGTCGTGTAATTCAGATGGTTGCCGGTGCTATCCGTACAGTTGGGCAATACTTTCGCATCTACCGTGGTGCCATTACCCAGCGGCAGACTGTCATCCGTGGTCACTGCCGCATTGCTACTCGTCGTTCCGCACGAAAAGGTATTGGTTGCGGCCGTATAGTTGAGATGACTCCCCGTAGCGTCCGTACAATTCGGAATCGCCTTGACCTCAGAGATGGTCCCATTGCCTACATTCAGACTATCATCGGTCACCGTCCCTGAGCCGCTCGCACTACTGCTCGTGCCACAGGAAAAACTATTGGTTGCGGCGGTGTAATTGAGATGATTTCCGGCACTATCGGCGCAATTGGGAAACGCTTTGACATCACTGGTTGTTCCATTTCCCAACATCACGCTGTCATCTGTCGTCACCCCCCCGCCTGCTTCTGAAAGCCACGCGAGGGTATTACTGACCGTGCCGTTGCCACATTTATAGCGATTCGCGGTACTATCGTAGGAACAGGTATCCGCTGTGGTCGGCGCAGCGCCTGCCCCGCTGTGAAAGGGCTTCGTGCTGGCGGCGGCGCTGTTATCAAGAGCCACCGCCGCGCCCGTGGTCAGCGCTCCAGCTTCCGTGAGTGTCCAGAGCGCCGTGGTCCCATCATTGCGGTAGAAGCTAAAATTTTTCCCGGTACTAATGACTGTGGAATAGTTATCCGCCGGACTCACCTGCTTATGCAGCCCGCCAGAATCGGCCCAGGTCTCTTCATAAATGCCGAGACTCTCGTTGCCTACTTTCATCGCGGTGGCTTGCGAGATCGCCCCACCAAATATGGACCCCGCATCCATCACCGCTTGCCAGCTCGACGCGGGATTCGCTTTCGCTCCCCAATCGCCGGGTACGTCACAGACCGTAGGGGACCCGCCTGCTGCTGGATTCGTACAAATCCACAGTTGATTGTCGTCAAGGTCCGTACAGATTTGCCCAAGACTCGCGGTCGTCACATTCGTGGGGCAGTCGGTGGGATCAGTGCGCGTGGCGGAGACACTCGCCTCACTCGCCACTTCTTCAATCGCTGCCTGTACGTTGCTTGCCCCTACTGTCCCGGCTGGGGTAAACGGAATACCAGCGGCGACTTGCGTTCCCGCTGCCTCACTCGCCACTTCGGCAATGGCGGCTTGCACGGTCGTGGAAGAAATGGTTCCTGTCGGCGTAAACGGGATTTCCGTTGCGCTTGGCCAAGCCGATTCCCAATCGCCGACACCATCACAGAGGGTAGCGGAGAGGCCGCCTGTTGCCGCAATCGAGGGGTCTTTGCAGACCCACAGTTGGCCGTCGTCTTGATCCACACACAGCTCACCAACCACTGCGGTTCGCGTGGCAGAAGAAGTTTGACAGTCCGAGGTAGCGGAGAGGACAGGATGCAGATAGCGCGCAACCGCCCCATCACCGACGGTCATACGATTCACGGTACTACTATAGGAAAGCTCCCCGGCATTCGTGGGCGGTGTTCCCTCAGCAATCGTGGGATTCGTTAATGTGACGGTTGTCCCGTCTGTCGTGGCGCCGGAAATACCCCCAAACGTTCCCGTACTATTCCATTGCAACTGGGTGGGCGCGCCACCCGGTGACACATTGCCCGTCCCGCCTGAGGCCACCCACTCATCGGGAAGATCACAGTGCTGCGCATTGCCCCCACTGGCGGGCGTCTGACAGATGTACCGCGCTCCCGTATTGGTCGTAAGACATTCTTGTCCAAGTCTGGCGGTGTGGGCGTTCGCCCGACAATCCGTCGCGTCGGTATACATCGCCGTATAACTCTCAGTGCCAAATCCGGCGCCCCAGACCGGCGCGGCAAAGACCATCACAAGAAAGAGGAGAGTGGTAACCATGGCTGCCTTATTGTTCACGTTCGCGCGGGCACCGTGTTAGTCTTTTTTCTCAGGAGCGGGCGCTGGTGGTTGTAGTTTTTCGAGCCGTTCCTGTTCTGCTTTCGCGGCGGCTCCCGCCTGTTGCACCGCACTAAATTGCAGTTGCATCAGCTGCGAGCGGAGTTGCGAATTCTCTTGCTGGAGTTTCGCCGACGCAATTTTTTCTGTCACACACTGTTGCGCCGCATCTGCTGTGGGAGCCGCTGCTGGGGGAGGCGTCTCTTGCGCATAGGCGGCGGTGGCTAAGACACTGAGTAATCCAACATACACAAATAGTTTCATACATACTCCTTCTTCTTATGGGGGTGGCGTGCCTGCTTGGGCATCCGCTATTTTGCGATCCAAAAAGTACAGTTGGTGGGGCGTTGGCGTGCCAGAATTATAGGCCGCCCAATTGATCAACATGCGATCCGTTTGGCCGCTGACCGTCACGCGGCTCACGCGCAGTTGATCCATCACGGTGGTTCCTAAAGGTCGGATCTGTAGTGTTAATGGGGAATTGAATACGCATGTGGTTGCACAGCTGGTGATTTTGTACTCGTAGAGAGTATTTGTATTTGCGGTATAGTCGTACACTTCCCAATGCGCAAAAATCGTAGTGTCATCAATCCAGGTCAGTGTGCGGCCAAAGGCTGCAAGTTCATTGGTGGGCGGGGAGCCTGCGACAACAGCTGTCCAGGTGTTGCCAGAAGACCATTTGTAGATCACCGCATGGCCGAGATTCGTGGTATCGCGGCTCGCTAATATAAGGGGCGTACCGCCTGAAAGTTTGGTGATTGCTTGCCCATTGCGAAAGCGGTTGCCATCATCCGTTGCGACACGGTAGGCGGTGGTTCCCTGTGCAAATCCACTCGTGCGCGTAAACGAGGCGCTGCCATCCGCCGAGAACCAGGTCGCGCCGTGGTCCGTGGACTTGGCAAAATACAAGGACCGCGTCGTTGAATCATACGTCAACGGATCGGAGACACACGCGCCGCCTTCAGGCGACCATGTCACCATCATCGTATCATCGGGAAAGAGATGGGCACCGAGTGAACAGCCTGGACTATTGGAGAGATTCCCTGCTGTAGAATCGATCAACTCAACATAGGTGAATTTGAGAGCCCCACTGACACTCGTCATTTGCATGTAGCCAATGCCGTGCCCCTGGCCGATCACATGCAACGTACCGAGGGAGTCAAACCCGCCTTCTCCTTCCGGCAAAAAATCAATCTTTGCATCCGTGGTCACTGCGTGGGCGTATTGAATCGTCCCCCAGCTCGTAATATCTTCTGGGTTCGTGCTGATTTTATAGCGAATGCAATAGTTTCCATTCGTGCACCCCACTGCCGGAACATCATCAGCAGGGAACACCGCCCAAAACTGAATAAACTTCCGGCGCAGCGTGCTATCTGAGTAGGTGTCGGGAAACATGTAGAGATTCGTCACGAGTTCGTGGGAGACCCCACAAATCGTGCGGCCAATCACACCTTGTGACCATACGCCACTGAGATAATCGTACTTGACGGCCACGACATCACTTGGCGTACCAGGGGGCGCGAGCGGCGTAGTGGTACACGATTTCTGATAGGAGAAATAGACAGCATTGTTGTAATACAACGGGCCATTGGCCCAGCGGCCCCACGGATCACGCCAGTACCCCGCCGTGAAACTGATCGGGGCGGCATCCAGTTGTTGAATCGAAAAGGTCTCGATCCAGGTAGAGGGCGGGGTCCCGCTGCCGGTTGCATGAGACTTTGCGGTCCCCTTCATTCCGGTCGTTCCAGACATTTTTGCGCCACCCGCCCAGCCTCGTTGTGTCCACACCACGAAGCAGAGGAGCACCAGAAAAAATGTACTGAGGAGACGCAGTCGATGAAACATAGTGTCCTTTTATGATTGAATCGCCCGCCGCCTGCCTGGCGTGGCGGGGGTTCCCGCGGCTGGGGCAAAACTGACCGCGTAGGCATACCAGATAATCGACGCCCCGGCGGTCCAATCCATCGTGACACTCCCTGCCGCGCCCGCGATCTTAAATTCTGCTGCGTGCGGGATTGCCGCGACCGCCTCTTCTTCCCCAATCTTCGTGCAGGTTCCGCATTCGGTCAGTGTGGTTGAGGCGGAATCGTGGGTCATCACCGCCACCACCAGCGCATTCGCTGCCACCGTGGTAATGGCTCGCGCAGGAGTTGTGCTTGTTCCTGTTGCGTTCGTGCCATCGACATCAAGCGGCGTAGTCGTATTGACCCCGCTAAACTCGTCGATCGAGAACGAAATGTAGTTCGTGCCGACCGTTTGCGTGAGGGTTGCGGTAATCGTCTCTGCACCTCCACTGGTCGTGACACCATAGGCAACGAAGTAGCGCGTTTGTGGGGTCACGGCTGGCCCGGTCGCGCTTTTGACGACAAACGTCTCGCCGCGATTCCCGGTGAAGCTGATGGTCTGGACCGCGTTCGTATTCCACATGGCCCCAGCAATCACGATCAGTGACCCATTCTGTACGTTATTCGTAAAGGCGAGCGTCGTTCCCGTGCCCACAGCAGAGACGGTCTTTTCCACCCGCTGTGAGGCCACCTCTGCAATGACCGCCTCACTCCGCAGCGGTACACTTACCAGGACAAGTCCTATAAGGAGCGAAAAGATACATGATCGGCGCATTAGTAAATTCTCCGGTAGAGGACTTCGACACTCGCCAGTGAAACAACAATACCGGTCCCAATCGTATCGCTGGCGTGCAAATGATCTCTAAAAATGCGGATATGAAACAGTTTCCCAGGCGTGCAGTTCGTCATGTTGATCGTATTGATCGCGAGGAAATTGAGTTGGTTGGCGGTCCCCTTTGAAGCACTCACCCCGGTAGTGACTGGATTCCAGGCGACATCGTCGGTCTCGCCATCCCCTCGGCATGCGGTCTGCACTTGCCAGACCACACTGTTAAACGTGGTCGCCGTGCGCCAACTCAGGGCAACGCTGACCGGCTTGGTGTTGTCCCAATCGATCGGAAGGATAAAGGCTTGCTGGAGTGAATATTCTCCGTCGTTATCGGGGAAGTCGGCAACGCCGCGCACAAGCTTAGGCTCAGTCGTTCCCAGCGTACAGTTTGGGGTTGGCGCTAAAGTGGGAAGCGTGTCCCACAGCAGCGTTGCCGTAAGTCCAGCGCAACTCACCACAGGAAGATACGGACGAATCGGAACAGAAACGTTATTGCCAGTCGCTTCAGTATCGAGTGTGATATTTGTTGCCCCGGTTGCTAACACAGGCGCCCCCGTGCCAGTCCCCGCCACCACAGACTGCGTCACCACATTGGAGGTATTACTCCACAGCATAAACCCGGAGCCTGCCGCGGCAGGAAAGCGAATATCATACGGAGTGGTAACGGTTGCTGGTGCTGCTAATTGAATGGTATTTGCGGCGGCAGCAGTCGGAGCGGTTCCTGCGGTAAAGACAATCGTTGCCGCGCCCGTGCCACCTGCGCCAACCACGAGTGTTCCCGGAATGCTCATGTTATCGGAGTCATCAACCGTGATGCCGGTCTTCTGTACCCCTTTGCCGGTCTGGTCAGAGCGGATCAATACATTATCCGTTGCGAAAGCCGCTGCTGCCGTCACATCCCCCGTGCCGATCGCCGCATTGCCTGTCTGTGAGAGCATCTGACAGTTGGTGCCATCGTAGACACACTCGACCCATTGCCCCGCCCGAATATCGTTGTCTGCTAAGGCGGTCGTAATCGCGCCCGCCATTTTGACGATGGTCTTTGGGCCGAGTCCATTCAGGTTGATGGTCGCCACGGGGGCAGCCACCGTATTTGCCGTATTGGCTTTGAAAAAGTAATGCGTCCCCGTGACATACGAGGCGATCGCGGGAGAGAGGTTACACGCATAGGTATCGGTAGTTCCGGCATCGAGACAAAAACCAGGAGCGGCAACATCCGTCTGTGTGGCAGCAGACTTCACGCCCGAGGCCATCTTGACCACACTCGCAGTGAGGATTGCTCGTTTGAGCGTCTTCCCTGCCGTACCGGAAAATTCCACTGCCTCCCCATCCACCGAGGAGGCGGTGTTGGTCGAGGCATCGCCACCACTCACATCTAAATCTGTTCCACAACTCCAGGCATTCGTGGCCGCTGTGTACAAGAGCTTACTGCCGACTGCCCCACAATCTGGGAGTGCTTTACTTTGCCACGCGGTCCCATTCGCCACCATGATCGTGTCATCAGTAGGAGTCAGCGCCGCAATCTGTCCGAGTTCCGTATCCCCTGCCTGATAGTCTGTGTTTACGACTGCGACACTCAGGACACCATTTGTGATCTTTGCTATGCCAGAGCCAGTCGCCCGCTTGAACGTTTTGCCACCAGTCCCGCTGAACAGGGCAAGTTCACTATCGACACTGGTCGATAGACCCGTCGAGGCATCCCCGCCGCTCACATCTAAATCTGTCCCGCAACTCCAGGCGTTCGTCGCTGCGGTATAGAGCAACTTGCTACCAGCCGCCGCACAATCTGGAATGGCTTTACTTTGCCATGTCGTCCCATTGGCGACTAAGAGCGTGTCATCAGTGGGGGCAATGGCCGCAATCGCTGTGAGATCGGCATCCCCGACTTGATAATCAGTGCCCGATGTGGCCACACTCAGCACGCCATTGGCAATCTTTGTCAGCCCCGAGCCAGTTGCCCGTTTCAGCAGTTTGCCGCTCGTTCCACTAAACAACGCGAGTTCGCTGTCTACACTAGATCCAACAGTCGTCGAGGCATCGCCCCCGCTGACATCCAGATCTGTTCCACAGCTCCAGGTATTCGTGCCCGCCGCGTACAACAACTTACTGCCCGCTGCCGCACAATCAGGAATCGCCTTACTCTGCCAGAGGGTGCCATTGCCCAACATAATCGTGTCATCCGTTGGGGTCAGTCCGGCAATGATCGTCAGGTTGGCATTCCCTACTTGATAGTCCGTCCCTGCCGTGGCGACACCGAGGACGCCTGCGGTCAGCTTCGCGAGTCCGGTTCCGGTCCCCCGTTTCAACACTTTACCGGTCGTGCCGCTAAACAACGCGAGTTCACTGTCTACACTCGTAGCCGTATTCGTCGTGGCACTGCCCCCGCCCGTGTCAAGATCACTAATAGTGCCATCTGTACATTTCTTAAGCTGGTGATCCCCCGTGTCCGCATAGACCGCATACACCCCGCTCACACACGGCGGGTTCGTATCGCTATCAGTGAATTTCACGCCAAGATTGGAGGTAATCAGTTGCCCACTCAGCGTCGTATTTTTGGTGGTCTCGTCGATGCGGAGCATGTCTGCGCCTGCACCATCACGAAAGCCAATGCTGAAGGTGTCCGCCGCATCCCAATTCAATGCGCCCGCAGGACTAAAGGTAATCTTCCCATCATAGATCAAGACAAAATTGTTTGCCCCGCCAATCCGCACGCCAGAGGGGGCATCGACAGCATCCATCACCGCCCGCCCATTCGTCACCACATTTGCTAAGGTCAGCGATCCCTGAGACCCTGCCCCGATGTCACTCAGCGTTCCATTTACACATTGCTTGAGGGCCGTTGCCGTTGCGTAGATGTTAAAATTGCCTCCCGCGCATGGAGGAGGGGAGGCACTATCGGTAAATTCCACACCGAGATTTGAGGCGATGACTTGCCCGCCGAAGGTGGCACTCTTCGTCGTCTCATCCAAACGCAACATGTCCGCGCCTGCGGCATCGCGAAAGCCAATACTATACGTGTCGGCAGAGTCCCAATTGATCGCCCCAGCGGGGCTAAAGGTGATCTTGCCGTCATAGATGAGAACGAAATTGTTCTGGCCTCCGATACGCACGCCTGACGCTGCATCTACGGCATTCTGCACCGAACGGCCTAATGGTTGATCCGCCACTTGCTGTAACGTTTGACTCCCGCCTGATCCCGACCCACACGCCGCCCCGGCAGAAGCAAAGTTGCCTGCGGCATCCACTTTCACGCAGGCATCCGTGGCGAACGTGCCCGTACTAAGCCGGACATTGGCTCCTGTCCCCGCAATGGTCTTGCCTGCGAGGGTCGTGAGATCGGCATCGAGGGGTTGTTTCCCCGCCAGATTCGTGGTGACGCCTGCGGCATCGGCTTTTTCCGTATCAAGTTCAGTGAGCGCATCCTGGACAGTTCCAGAACTGAGATTCCCTCCAGGCGTCGTGGTCACTTGCAGTGCGGTATAATCGCCAAAGGCCGCCGTGACTGCTCCGCCGCGCGTGTTGAATGAGGTGACCCCACTGCCCCCGCCCGCACCACAGGCAGCCCCCGCTGAGGCGAAGTTGCCAGAGGCATCGACTTTCACGCACGCATCCGTCGCAAACGTCCCATTGCTCAGCCGAATATCACCACCCGTTCCGGCAATCGTCTTACCAGACAGCGTCGTCAATCGTGCATCAATGGGCTGCTTTCCTGCTAATCCACTGGTGAGCGCGGTGGTATCCGCTTTTAACGCTAACGCGGTATTCATCGCCGAAGTGGTCGCTTTCAACGCCAAAGCCGCCGTTGTGGCTGCGGCATCGGCTTTCTCGGTATCGAGTTCGTTAATCGCCGCTTGCGCCGTTGTTGCCGCGATTGCCCCAGCGGGCGTATTCGTAATGAGCGTTGCGGTATAATCGCCTGACGCGGGAGTGATTGCCCCCGCTCGCGTATTAAATGAGGTCACCCCGCCCGCGCCCGTCCCACAGGCTGCTCCGGCAGAGGTGAGATTCCCGGCAGAATCAACTTTCACACAATCATTGCTGGCATACGTGCCGGTACTGAGTCGGACATTGACCCCCGTGCCCGCCACGGTTTTGCCACTCAGCGCGGTCAATGTGGCATCAAGAGGCTGTTTCCCCGCAAGATTCGTGGTGACGCCTGCGGCATCGGCTTTTTCCGTGTCGAGTTCAGCTACCGCCGCTTGTACGGTAATCGCTGCAATATTGCCTGCGGGCGTATTCGTGATTTGGGTGGCGGTGTAATCTCCTACGGTAGGAGTGACCGCACCTGTACGAGCATTAAAAGAGAGTACGTTGCCACATGGTGCGCCTGCTGAAACAAAATTGCCGTCAATATCAATCTTGACGCAATTGTTTACGGCAAACGTCCCACTACTTAACCGTACATCCGTCCCATTCCCCGCAATCGTCTTCCCTGAAAGTGCGGTCAAATTCACCGCTAACGGCTGTTTTTCTGCATCTAATTCTGCGTTCGTCGCTTCTTGGGTCAGCGCTGCTAAATTCCCGGCTGGGGTCGTACTCACCTGCGCGGCGGTACTTGCTCCCCCACCTCCAGTTCCCGACCCACAGGCAGCACCCGCTGAGGCAAAGTTGCCCGAGGCATCGACTTTCACGCACGCATCCGTCGCAAAAGCGCCGGTACTGAGCCGAACATCTGATCCAGTCCCCGCAATCGTCTTGCCCGCAAGGGTGGTCAGGTCCGCATCGAGCGGTTGTTTTCCCGCTAACGCAGTTGTGGTCGCGCTGGCATCTGCTTTTGCAGCCAGTGCGGTTGTGGTTGCACTCGCATCGGCTTTCGCCGCTAACGCGGTGGTTGTCGCCGCATCATCGGCTTTCGCCGCCAAAGCAGTTGTCATCGCTGCCGCGTCTGCTTTCTCGGTATCGAGTTCGGTAATCGCTGCTTGTGTGGTCGTTGCGGCAATCGCTCCGGCTGGCTGATTCGTGACTTGCGCGCCGCTGACCGCACTACATACAATCGTGCCGTCCGGGTTCCAATCCGTCACAAACAAGCCTGCCCCACATGCGGTAGGATTGGCACTGGTCGCGGTCGAAGTCGCAACGGTCAGCGCGGCATCTTTGACAATAGAGACGGCACTGGTCGCGGTTCCCCATTGCACACTGACAAGCAGGGGATGCGCAAGAGTAGAATCAATCGCTAACGCGCCACTCGCTTGCGCGGTCACCGGCGCAGTCGTGCCCCAGCGCAGAAAGACCCACGCGAGCTGGGCATCAGTGGCCCCATTTCCACAGACATGGGTTTCGATCACGAGAGGCGTAGCCGCAATAGTGGCGGGCGTTGTCGTCAGCGTGATCACGCCCGTGTCGTATTTGACACGCACGGTCGCTTGCGCAGATCCATTAAAGACGGCGGTTCCGACAATTTGTTGGGAAATGCATTGCCCCGTGCCGATAATATTGGCCGGAATCGTTGCGGTGTAGAGGGTGGTTTCTGTGGTCGTGTTCGTGACCGTGACATCGGTCGCGTTGGTATCGAGTGAGGCGGTTCCCCCACCGCCACTACTCCCACTCCCCCCCCCACCAAAGTTGATCGCACCTGCCCAGACTTGAAGAGACGAGGTCAGCAGAAAGAGGAGGAGGAAAATCCACAGGCCGGGAGGTCGAACGGGAAAGCGCATAGCGAGGCCCTTGACCTTGAAAGGTAGGGCGCGCTGGCCTCAGGAAGGATTATTGATGAGCGGAGAGAAGTCGAAAAAGTAGTATGTTTTTCCTTGACGACACCATACTTCTATGTAGGTGCTACTCACTCTGTATAGCAGATGCGGGCGCTCGCAACAATGACATCGTATCTCGATCCAATCCACACCACTCGGTTCAGGAATAGGATCAAGGGTGTGAGTATTCGGAAGCACGCGCCCTGGTTGCATTCCTTACGCTCCCGTGCGTGCCTTGGCTTGCGCAAACAGCCGCTGATTGAGTGCCCCTGCCGCTCGCCCTGGCGCCGTTGTCCGCTGCATCGCTTGCAGTTGTCCCCGCTCGTCTGTATGCGTACAGTCTGCTTCTGTTTGACACGAACACGCCATAAAGGTCGCCGACTGAGTATAGGTTCCGCCACAAGCAAACTCTCCACTGAGGAGTTCCCGCGCGTGGAGTCCCTCTCCATATTCCGCTGTCTCTTCTTGCAACACGTTCACGCAGAATTTTATTTCTGGCTCATGGCGACTATGGGCGCACATTTGCTCTGGGCTACACGAGGCACAGTCGACATCACAACACGGCGCCCGGCACGTGGTGGTCGGGCGGAGCATCGCCGCGCCCGGATAGGTATCGATGTCTTTCGTGTCTGGATTGAGTACGTATAGCATACCGTCTCCTTAGGCGGGCTGTCCGCGTCGAATGCGCCGCCGACTTTCGACGGGCGACCGTATTTTCTGCCCTGGGGCAATTTCCAAATCAAAGACCGGCTTATTGGCAATTTCTCGAATCGACGTTTTCACGCAGTCTCGTTGCAACTCGGCCAAATCGTCCCCGTCGAGATCATCAAACGTGTAAATTTTGGAATCGATGTCCACCACGGATTCTGTTTGCACGGTGCCATCCGCCAGCACCCGCCGCAGCACGGGGGGCACAATCGTCTGGTCCGGCCAGGTGTCCGGGATATTGATAATACAGCGAATGTTGCCTGCACTATCTGTGATAATCGTCTTTTTTGGAAATGGCATAGCATAGCTCCTATCGATAATAGAGCGTAAACGGAAACGTCCCGGTGCCTGTAAAGGACAAGAAATGTTGATACAGCACGACAGTGGCGGTCGTGCTGTTGAGATCCCCGAGGACTGCTAAAATGCCTCCGCCGACATACGCCGTCGATGGGATTTGTCCCAAATTGTGATTGAAGACGGCGGCCACATGCGTCAACACCCCCGTATTGACCAAGACCCCGCCGGTATTCGCCCCCCCAGCATTCGTGTGCTGATGATTTGCATCTGGGAGTGTCGCACTCACTGTGACTGAGGCAAATTGCGCCCGCTTGTTGGCATCGACCGAAAAATTCCCGAGCTTCGGATTCGTGACAACCAAATCTCCTAATTTTCCAGTCACAACTCCTAAATCACTCAGTTTCCCTGTCGTCACTCCTAAATCACTCAGCTTCAATGTCGTGATATTCCCGTCAGTAATCCCTGGCGTGGTAATGAGCGTATTCCCGCCGATCCCTTGCCAGTCCGGACTGATTCCTGAGGTGATCGGCGTGCCGATTTCTACACCGCTCGCTGTCTTCCGATAGGCAGCCACGGCAAAACTCCAGCTCGTTCCCAACGGAGCCTGCATCGTATAGGCGCGGCTGTTGATATCAACTTGTGAGTTCTTACTGGCCGCCGTCGCTGGGGTGCCGGTATCCCCCGCATGGACATAGACGACAAATCCATCCGCTAACCGATTCGTGCCGGTCAGCGCGGGTTGGGTGTATGACCAGCCAATCGTAATCACTTCTTGTCCCACCGTTGAGGTTGAAACTGAAGTAAACGTAGGAGTTGGATTGTTTGAGGGTGGCCCTGGAATCAGCAAGGCATCCCAGCCCGTGCCGATCCCGCCGATCACATGGGAGGCTTGGGTCTGCCAGTTTACCTCTACCATCGCGTCGGTCGCGTCGGCAACGGACCCAGCATAGGCTTCAATGCCGTTGCCAGGTCCTTTGTCTGGCTCCCCTACCAGCGTATAGGCGGAGAACGCTTGAAACGTCCCGCCGAGAAAGAGGGTTTTCCGACTCCCAATCTTCTCTAACACGTCCGGCAGCCCGTCGACTGTCCGATTCGCTTGCGCATTGTAACAACCTTGCACGATAAACTGCCACCGCGCGGCAGGGTTCGCATGCTGGTAGTCAATATAGGATTGAATGAGGTTCGCGAGCGCTTTGGGCGCTTTCCGGCTGTTGATATACGGAACCGTGAGCCACGGTTCTTGAAAATGAAACAGGGCATACGTCCCAGGTAATCCTGCCACCCAATCCGCCGTCTCGGTTGTCGGGACCGCAAAGTTCGCGGCACTCGCCCGAAGCGTTTGATTTGTCGTGACAATAATCTCATCAATAATCGTCGTGCCAAGTAGCTGCCCCTGATTAGAGACAAATCCACTAAACAAATAGAGGCCACCCCCAGGCGCACCCATTGTGAATGACGTGAGCCCGCCGACGACAACCCCAACGCCGACGCCATCGACCCAGAGTCGGAGATCTCCCCCCTGCACGGATGCGGCGAGATGGTGAAAGTTTCCATCCGTAACGACGGTTGAATGTGTTGCGGTGAAGGTAGAAAAACCATTAAAAGCTTGGGCGGTGACTCTCCCATTCGTATTTAGATAGAGCAGTGCGAGGTTATACCCGCCCACCCCATTGGCAATGCTACTCACCCCGAGAATCGTTCCCACAGCAGTGGGATTGCCTGCGTGTTTGAACCACAGTTCAATCCAGCCCAGGCCACTATAGAGCGTGGAGGGGCCGGTCGTGCCGAGTTGGGCAATCTGACCCGTGCTCGCAATAAGCTGTGCGCCGAGGCCAAACTGCCCAACTGCCCCGGATGCCACACTCCCCCCGCCAGAGGCACCCGCGCCCATGAGGTCCGCCGCTACAGCAGCGCTACCAAAATCCATGAGATCAAAACAATGCTGATAGACAACGACACGGTTAATAAGGTCATACACTGTCAGGTTATACGTCGGGCCGAACACGCCGTGAATACCATTTAAGAATTCAGGATCACGCCCGTTCCAGATGAGGTCTTGGTTATCCTTTAAGAGCCGAGCGGCCCCATTGGTCGCTGCCCGCCCAGAAGAGGTCGCGACAAAAGAATGTTGCTCTAAATTGAAGATGGTGCCGACAAAATTAGGCGTCCCCGCACTCACCCCTTGCCAATCAGGACTAATCAACGAGCCGATAATCGTGCCGATTTCTATGTTGTTATCAGTTCGTCGATAGGCCGCTACGCCGAAAGAATAGACTCGCTCTGTTGGTGCTCCCTTGACGGTAAATCGTGCTGAGAAGGTTCCCACATTGGTTGATGCCACGAGTCCAAAGTGCGCATCCGTGAGCACTGCTGGGGCATCGCCATCATGTTGAAAGACAAAGAAGCCATCGGCCCGCTTCGCGCCCTGGGTGTAATTCCAGCCAATGGCATAATCGACCGATGCGTCCGCATTCACAAAGGCACTAAAGGTAGTTGGGCTTGGGTTGTTTGTCGGTGCGCCCGTGAGTCGATAATTGACCGTGCCGTCAAACGCGGCCTGTCCGTTCGCATTTGACGCCGACCCTGCCACGAGGGTAGCCGCATCGACTCCCGCCACGAGACCCGTATAATTGCCCACGGTAGAAATATCCGCCCAATCAGGCGATGTCAGCGGGGACTGCATCGCCCCAATCGACAACCCTCCCCCATGTGGCCAGCGGCCCGCCGCAATGCCAAAGCGAAAGTTTGACGAAGGATTGAGCCCGTCCCAGGTGTACGTTCGCGCCCCAGCATCTAACACTTGCGCTTGGTCAAATACCGAAGGCGCGGCCAGTGGGGCGGTTCCTTGTACGGCAAAGAGGATCATCGCCTCGGCCAAGATCGCCCCTTGAGTGTACGTCCAGGTCAGCTTGACCCGCATGGAGCCATCCGGTTGCGCAGATACCGTAATCGTAGCCGGGACGGGATTATTCGTCGGCACGTCGCTATCCATCGGCACGAGAAAGGCCGTCCCCACGTTCACAAAGCCGTCTTGAAACCCTGCGTTGTTTCTGGTGTTGCGTGTATATGCTTGCGGAACAACCGTTGTCCCTGGACTTACCGCGAGTACCGCAATGCCCGACCCCCCGGGCGTAATCTGCACTGTTTCAAACGAGACGAGGGCATTGGTCAGAAACGAATAGATACGAAAGACTAGCCGATCGCCGTTGCCATCGGCTGCGGTCGCACTCAAGGCCACCCGTGATTCGACTTGGCCCGCACTATTCACAAACGTCACAAGCTGTGTGATCGTGAGATTGAGCGGGGCGGGGGGGAGTGTGAACGCATAATCCGTCACGTCCTGCCCTGGATCATCAATCGTGACCGGCAAGGCCGTATAAACAAAGCGATTCACACGATTCGGGAAAAAGGCGTAGGTAAAACTGGCGCCCCGATCCGCATCAATCGAGAGTTCTTCTGAGCCCACCACAAACAGCGCACGATCCAGTTGCAATTGCGGGGCAGTCAGCAAGACCGTGTTCCGTATAGTGAGGTCTCGCCCGCGGCTGCCCATCTTCACCCCGAGGACCGTATCTTCTAACTGGAGTCGCTCCCACAGGTAGCACGCCTCAGTATCGAGGGTCAGCGCATCATCGATAAAGCGCCGCGTCTCATTGATCTCCCGCCCGCCGACGCTCCGTGCGCGCGGGGTAGTATGGAGGCGGTATTGATCGCCACTGCCTAACCGTGCCGAATGGCCGCCGTGCAGTTGCACAGAACGAATACGCTTACTTTCATCTAAAAACGAGGCCGGGACGACTTCACAGTTATTGAGATACTCATCGCCATGTCCCAAAGCGAGATTGGAAGATGTGTATAACGCGGCCGCGTCAACGGTGAGGCTATAGGCAAGATTGACGTTTAACTCGACTATCGTCCCGCGCAAAAACAGGTCAGGAAACAGCCCCGGCAGTTTTTCTTGGGCAATGAGGCCCCCCGCGGCGCGATACCCTGCGGCCGATAGTGCGGTGGCAGCGGACGAACAAGCCGCACTATCGACGCTGAGTCCTGCTCCATAGGGGGTTGACGAGAGCAAGAATTGCGCAACGCGCGCATGATTTTCATCAAACGCCCAGGAAAACACGTCCACTGCGATGGCTGCTGCCCGCCCCGTACTATCCACTTGTGACCTGCCAAAACGAATGACCCCGGTTGCTCCTGCGCTGACCATATAGGCCCATTCTGCCGGATCAACCACCGCGCCGTCACGATAACAGGCAGTGATACGGACGGTCGAGAGTAATCCACTCACCACGGTTCCGTTGGTAATGGTGTACGTCTGCCCGAGCACCCGTTCCTTCGCCGCTTGCACCGCCCACACCTGCTCATCAAAGTTCATGTAGAAGAGCAGGCCAGGATCTTCGCGAATCGCGGGCATGGTGTAATGCTGCGATTGCGTGGCCGTCGCCGCAGACAGGGCATGATCCCAGATGCGGATCTCATCAATATCGCCATTCAATCCTTGCGGCGTGCCCGTGCTGCGCATGCCGATCAGGAAGGGGGCGGCATTCAGAATCGTTTGGGAGAGCGTATTCTCTGCCACGGTGACCGTATCGGCGATGCCATCGACATACAGCTTAATACCACTGGCTAGACTGTTGCCGGAGTAGGTCACCGTCACGAAATGCTTAAGATCATTGGTCATCGTGGCAGTGCCGGTCACCACAATGCGGTTGCCGGTGCCGTGACTAATCATCACCAGCAGTTTGCCGAGGGCGGTGAGTTCAATCGAGTAGCCAATCCCGCCGCCGGTTGCCGGATCATACTTCCCGACGAGCACTTGCGCCCCGGCAACGGGGGTCTTCACAATGAGGTCTATCGACCACGGATTACTGCGCTCAAACGCGAGTTGCGCCCCACAGTCAATCTTGCCCGTGCCATTGAAATGAATGGCGGCGCCGTTGGTTTGGTAGAGGGCGCCGTAATCAAAACTTTCTGAAACGACCACTGACCCGGTGTTGTTGGTTCCGTCCGCATTGCGTGCGCCCGCCACCGTCGTGAGAGGAGGAGAAATAGCCGTCGCAATCTCCGTCAGGACCTCGCCGTCCGCATCGCCAATGTAGGCGTTGTGAATAAACCCGGTATAGGTCCCGCCCACATTACTTTCAGAGGTGACCAAATACTGTGTGATCGTTCTCCCTATCCACGCCGCAGGCAGCGGAATCCGCCGCCGATACCAGCCGTTCACCATGTACGAGGAGAGATCATCGAGCGTGGGGTGCTTTGCATTTTGGTCAGTGGCACTCGTTTGGCCAAGCCGCGTGCCATCACTCAGGACCGGATCTAAGGTGACGTAGGCCGCGCCGATCCACGACACATCGTAATACAGCGCCATCCCGCCCTGTACGATCGTGTCCTGTGCACTGGTAATATCGAGGGCATAAAAGTTTTCCGCGAGCGGGCGGGTAAACGTAAAGGTCGCAATGAGCGGGCGCTGTTGCACTAACACCAAGGGGACTTGTCGATGCCTGCCCCAACTCATCCGCACGACTTCATCGGTTTGCTGCTGTGTAACCAACACCGCCGAGGGGTACACGTCTCTCACTAACAGTTTGGGGACCATGACGTTCAAATCACGGAACACCCGCCCTTGGATGCGGAGTTCACACTGCTGCTGGTCTAATCCTGAAATCGAGGTGATTCTGCCGGGGAGATTCCGTACGGTTTGCAAGGTCTCTAGGTCAATCAGTGAGACCACGCAACCCGCTTGGGTGAGGTCGTGGGTCAAACTCAAAACAGAAACAGTCGGCGCCGCTACACTGTGCGTATCAATGTTGCTCAGGCTGAGCGAGACCTCAATATCACTTTGTGTTCCATACGAGGCATCAGCGAGAGACTTCGTAAACCGAGCGCTGCCAACAATCTTGGGTGTGTATGCTGGTATCCTGTCATCGCCCAGGCTTGAAAATTTGTACACAACAGAATCAACAGTCAGATCGAGCAGCACGACTAACAACGACACTATTTAATCTCACTTAAAGTTACATTCCCGTCAGACACCGGAAATCCTTCGCTCCACCGCCCACTCTCACAGCGAACAAAAAAGACTTCTTGAATCACACTCCTGTTGCGGTACAGAATGAATGGATCGGGGCGGGTCGCCAGTATGGCCTTGATGTCCACCAAATTTTCCCATTTCCCCCCAAGTTCGAACCCCACCGACCGTGGCCCCGCTTTCACACTCTCCGTATGCCCGCCGATTCGCTGCGTAAACGTCGGCGCATCAATCGTAATGTTAGAAAAGGTCTCTGGGTTATCACTAAATGTTATTATTTGTGTGGGGCTGAGAATCTCGACCATGCCGAGGGTGAACCCACTCGCCGCCGTCGTGAGTGCCTGTGTAGGAATCGTGAGTCGAATCACCCGGTTCGTAAAGGCGGCCACAATCATCCCGCGCGCGAGCGGGAGGACCTCAGGCAGGTAGGGTGCGAGCGTAAACGTGCCGAGATTGGTAAAGGTGCCCCCAGTCGAGGACGCATGGGCGACGGAGACTGTCAAAAAGTTCGCGTGAAAAATGGCGATATTGGACACGGTGACAGGCCCGAGCATGTCGAGCATAATCACTTGCTGTGCGGTGCTGGTGCTGATCCACGGCAGAAAAGGATATTCACGGCTTGTGAGATTCGTCACCGGATAGGCGGCATTCGCACCGGGGCTCACAGTCGGCGTGAAAGGAACAAAATACGAATTTGAGCGTTGGAATAAGTTTGCCATCGCTTATTTCCCTTGTGTCAACCGGGTCACGGCGACGGCAAGCGGGCCGCGCTGTTCAATTTCCTGTACGGCATTGTCGCGAATCTGCTTCCAGACGACATGCCCTGCTGCCGCCGCATCCTCTGGGGTTCCGTTTGTATTCACGGTCACATTGGGGACATTGATATGCACGGCGGTCGGCTGGCCAAACACATCGGTGCCATAGCTATAGGCCCGCGTATCGCGCACGGGCGGCGTGCGCGTGAGGAGGCCCGGAACATCGCGCCCTTCTCCTGGATTTTCAGAGGTGGTGACCACACTCCCCCCGCCTGTCACCGTTCCGCCTTGCAGAAACGTAAGCAGATGATTGTCGATCGACACTAAGGCTTGCTGCACTCCGGCCAACAGGACAATTTGCGCATCATTTCCCGAGGCTAAGAGCTTCGCCGCTTGATCCGCCCCGACCATCTCTACAAGCTGCGCTTCCGCCACCGCCTTTTGTTCGAGCAGCCGCTTCTGTTGTTCGCCTAATAAGATCGTTTCTAATGAACCGAGTGTGACAATCTCCGACGCAATCCGCGCACTCACCCCCGCAATTTCTGTTTTTGCCCGGTCCTGGGCAGCCACGACCGCAGCCGCGGCTGCATCAGCGGCGGCTTTTGTTGCCGCTTTTTCTTCTGCTGACAGCGCCTTACTCAGCGCCTGATTTTCGACGTGCGCCTGCTTAATTTGCGCATCGATACTGGCGACATAGAGTTTCTGGGCAAGCTGGGTATCCAGAATACGATTCGTTAAGTCCGGGATGCGGTCCGCTTCCACTTGCGCCGCCGTCTGTAACTCCGCAATTTGTTGGATCGTCGCGGTAAATTTCCGGAAGTAGTCGAGCGAGGAAATTTGGTAGGGTGAGGAGGTCAATTGTAACTGTAAATTCTCCACGAGGGAGCGAATCAACTCCGGGCGGTCCCCACGGGCCGCACTGCCTAACTGATTACGGATTAACGCCTCCTGCTGCTGTAAAAAGAGGGCTTGTTCCGGCTTTGACAGCGCACTATTGGCACCTGTCACGAGACTGTCTGAGGCTTTCTGGGCATCTTTCGCCGCCCCGGCAAAGTCCTGCGCCACCTGCAGTAAGGTTTTGAGGCTCTCCAGTTGGGCACTGTAGAGGTCCTGCGCCCGGTCTTTGGTCTCTTGTAACTGGTCGGCTTCATCTTTCAGGGCATCTTTCCTGGCATCAAAATCGGCCTTAATCGCGTCTTGTCGCACGGTAGCATTCTTGTTAATCGCGTCGATCTCTTTTTGCAGGGCCGTGTTGATCGCGTCCGCTTCCGCCTGATAGCGCCCCACCGCCGCATCCCGTTGCGCCCCGAGAATCGTGATCTCTCGGGCCACCATATCATCGGTAAGATTTTGTAAGCCGGTGACGTGCCCATAGGATTGATGAATGTCAATCGTATCGAATTGGCCTTGCAGGAGTTGCTGCTTCATCTTCGCGGCATCGGTCCCACTCAAGGCCCCGATACTCCCCAGCTGTCCTGCGACATCAATCCGGAGTTGAAACTGTTTCGCGACGACATCATTGATGGCCGTGACAATCCCGTGAATCTTATCGACTAATTCATCGGCTTTCTTCTTCGCCTTCTCCATTTCGTCAGGGAGGAGTCCAAACGTCCCCAGTAACTCTTGCCCCGCGGTGTTGGCATCCATAATTTTCTGCTTAAAATCCTGAATGGTTGGCCCGTATTTATCCTTCAGTGCCGCAAATTGTGATTCAAACGTCGCTTGGGTAATGGTGCCCGTGCCAAAATCACTCACCAGCTTGGCAAAATCCGCAAGGAAATCTTTTATCCCTGAGCCGGATAAGGTCTCTTGCAGTGAGGTCACAAAGGCCCCTGCAATGGCCGCGCCGAGCTGTGACCGCAACGCATTTTCAAATTGCAGCCCGACCTCAGGGCTACTAATGCCTTTGGTAATGGACTCGCCGAGGCCCTTTCCGACATCTTCAAAGAAGGTCGCAAGATTTTGGGTAAGCGAAATAATCTTTTGAATCTCTGCCTCGACTTTCGCGGGATCAATCTGAAAATCCGTCATCGACAAGGCCGCCAGTCCTGCCGCTTCTCTAAATTTATTGAGTTGAATAATTGCCTCTTCTAGGGAAACCGAACCATCTTTGACTTGCTGCGCCAATGTGGTTGCGGCATCCCCCGCCGAGCCTTGCGCGATCGCGGTTTCTGCAAACTGCTGACTCGCGAGCTTCAGTGCAATGGATTGCGCATTTACTGCTGCATTAAACCCGCTGGCAATATCAATCGCCCCAGCCACGAGATCCGTATAGAGTACGATCTTACTGCCCGTATTGCCATGCGCGACTGCCATTTCTGAGAGTTGTTTGGCGGTGAGTCCTGCCGTCTCGCCATACTTTGACAAGTTCCGTTGCGCATCCCCCAACTCTTTGCGGAATTGCTCAAGAGATAACAAATTGTTTCCTTGATGCTCCGAGAATTGTCCCATCAGCCCATTGACTGCGGTGAGTGATTCCACGAGATCAAACTTCATGGCGTGGGCGGCTTCGAGCACTTTGTTCTTGGCTTGTTCGGCGCTGAGCCCCTGCTTGTCAAAGAGGTTCGCGAGCAGTTGCCCGCCCGTGCGAACAATCGTCCCTTGGGTCGAGCCTTCACCTGCTTCCTTGGCGTACAGTGCGCCTAAGGTCAGAGAACTTGCATCCAAATCTTTGCCCGTGACGAAGGCAGCGGCCACTTGCTTTTCTTTGAAGGTTTTGAAGTCGATGCCATCAAAGATTTGTTCAAAGTATTTCGTAATAGATTGTTTCTCGGTGGCAATGCGCCCCGGTTGAAACAAAATATCCTTCAGAGAAAAGAGGACGGTCCCTAATATCGCAAACGCTGCCGTAATGGGATTGGTGAGCAACGGAGCAAGAGAACCCATCAAGCCGCCCAGCGATGGGAAAATACTCGTGAGTTGACTGGTGAGGCCCCCTAACAAGGAGTTCCCAAACCAACTCGATGCCGCCCCGCCTGCAAGGTTCCACACCGTCGAATTTGCATCAAATACGTTCGCCACTTCTGCCCCAAACCCGGAGCCGAGCGTCTGGCTAATGCCGCCGGTGAGTGCCCCGCCAAACAGATTCGCGGCAATCCCCCCGCCATTCCCAAAGATCGAGCCCAGAATGCCGCCCTGATTCCCCCCAAGGAGTGAGTTGATATTGCCAATGAGCGGGACATCGAGGTTCTCGTTCTTCCCAACCAAGATCCCCTTGAAGAGTTTGACCCCTAACCCTTTACCAAGATCTGCTAATGAATTCCCCAGACTCTGCGTGCCCTGTAAAAGCCCAGTGGCAATCTGTTCGAGTGCGTTCCCGACATCATTCTTCGTGAGAGAGGCCGTGCGCGTGAGTTCTTGATTGTACTGTGACCATGCAATCTGTCCATTTGTGGCTGCTGTGGCGACTTTTTCTGTGGCCACTTCGACCGCATTCTGCGCTGCTATCACAGATTGTGTCGCCCCCGATTGTTCAATATTCAGCGTGTGCTGCTTGGTAATCAGCGCATCTAACTCCACGCCGCGCGCCTTACTGGTCGCAATTAAGGCGGTGTTCTTGGCAATCTGGCTATCGAGGCCCGCTAAAATGACCTGGGCATTTGCGAGGGTCGCTTGCGCAATCGCTAACTCGTTTTGCGCCCGCTGTTTTTCCAGATCGAGTACGACCCGGAGCTGCTCTCCCACGACTTCTATGCTTGCCCCTTCGGCCTTGAGTAACGTCAGGTTTGCCTGCGCCCGGTTTTCCTGCGCGGCCAAAAGCTGATCTTTATTCTGTAACGTGGCTTGCTGTGCTCGCGCGGTGACCTCGGCAGCATCGGCGGCCTCTTTCGCTTCCTTCGCTTGCGCGGCGGCTTGGTCACTCAGCGCTTTGAAAAAGTCCGTATCCGCTTTCGCTTTCAGTGCCCCAATCTTCGCAAACTCCGTGGTTGCGGTCGTAGAGAACTGAATCACCTTCGCTCGTTCCGTCTCAATCTTCGCGGACAGGTCGGTAATCTCTCGATCATACTTACTGACCTCCAGCCCGCGCTCTGGCGTGGTTGCGACTTGCGCTTGGGCCTCCGCTCGCTTCGCTCGCAACGCGGCAAGCTGTTGTTGTTGCAATCCTATATCCTGCTGTGTGGCCGTCGCTTGCGCCCGCGCTGCGTCTCCCTGCGTGCGCGCTATCTGTTGCTCTAAGGTCAGCTTTTGTTGCGCGAGACTCGCGCGCTGCGTTTCCGTATCTCGCTCAAGCGCCAGTACCGCGATGCGATTCGTAATGGTTGCCACTTCCGCTTGCAACCCCCCAATCACTTGCTGTGATGTTGCCGTCGTAATCGCAACACGTGCTGCTGCGGCCTCTTGCTCCGCTTTGACTTCTACGCGTTTGTTGGCAATGAAAATGTCTGCCGTCTGCGCATACGCTTGGGCTTTTTCTAACTCTCCGGCTTTGGTAATCTCTACGCCTTGTTCTGCCGTCGTTTTGAGATCAAACTTTTGTTTTGTCTGCGCGTCAATTAAGGCTAGACTTTGCGCCAACACGCCCCCGACATCCGCGCCCGGTGTGATCGTCGCTGCTTGGGCGGCCAAGTCACGACGGAGTTGCAACACGTGAATCGTGGCATCCGCAATGCCCTTGAGTTGATCCGTGCTGAGTTGCAATTGCTGGTTGGTGCGAAAAAAAATGCCGCCCAGGGCGTTAAACGCATCCCCTAAGGAGACGAGCGCAAACGTGAATTCATGTGCTTGTTTCGTTGAACCCACGAGAGCTGAGGCCACAAGCCCCAGGCCCCGCTCTGCTTGTGACCACGCCGTGCGTGATACATCGTCGGCTTTTTGTGTTTCGGTATTGAGTCGGAGCAGCTCAGCATAGGTAAAGTTTACCGCCGCCCCTGCGCCTAACACGCCTGCCTTTGCTAAGTCCCACGCGCCTTTTGCCCCTTCGGCGGCCCCTTGTAACAACTTGAGCGTCGTCTCACCCAAGGCCCCTTGTAAATCCTTGACGAACCCTTGTGTCAGTCCGATTTCACTCGGCAGATTCGCGGCATTCGTCCCCACTTCCACCACCACCGCCACCGTTTTGGCGCTAATTTTGACGATCCAGTCAAAAATATCGGCTAAGATGGCCCCGGCCTTGCGCAAGTCTTCCGTATTCACATTGACCGGGATATTGGACCCTTCCTGTTTGAGTCGTTTGAGTTCGTCCCCCGCCCCAATCAACAGTTCTTTGAACGCAGAGAACACGCCCCCAAACGTTTGGGCTTGTAACGCTTGGGTAAAGGACTCGACCGTCGATTTGATCGCATCAAAACTCTGTGAGGAGGCATCGGCGAGGGTCTTATAGACCTCCATGCGCGTAATCAGCTCTTGCACGTAGTCGCCTTTTTGTTTCCACGTGCGGGCATCTTCCAGGTTGGTAATATGAATGGCTGGAAGAATCCGTTGCCCCATTGCGGAATTCAACTCAAACATTTGCCGGACTTCTGCAACCAGCATTTCCCCCGATAATCCTTGTAGCTTGCCAACATTTAACACGCCTTGTGAGAGGGTCAGGAGCTGTTCTTGGGTCGCGACTTGCCCCCGTGAGAACGTGGCAACCGCTTGGTACACATCTCGTAAATCTTTCGCGCTGCCTAATGTTTGCGCATTCAAATCAAGAATGCGCTCTTGCAGCTTCGCGGCCTCTCCGAGATTTTGCGTCCACGCCTGCGCAGGCGCGAGCAGTTGCCCAGAGGCATCGCGCAACTCCGTCGTTGCTTGTAAGGTCGCCGCAATGGCAATCGTCGATTGCTCTAAACTATCCGCAAGATTGATGGATTGCTCAGCCATCGCCTTCAGTGCCGCGAGTCCCCCCACAAAAGAAAACGCCGCTCCTAAGGCCGCTGCCGCTGCTCCCACCACCCCCATGCTCGTTCCCATTCCAAGAATCTTTTCCGTCACTCCCCCAAATAACCCGGCCATCTTCCCCAACTCGCCCTCGACTTGAGTTGTGGCCTGTTGCGCCGCCGTCCCAATCCCCGCCATGGCTCCGCTCACGTCTTGCAACACACGGACCGATCCCCCGGACGTGATTTCGATGCGGACGGAGACGACTTGTTCAGCCATAGTTAGTTCACTTCTTGTGAATCGTCATCAAAGGGGGTATTAAGCGCATCCGCAATTTCTCCCACCCACGACAACAATTCTTCCCCGTCAGATTGGGGAATCGCCAGAAACCAACACGCCTCACGCAAGCGGGTAAGGTCGATTCCGTACCGAGTTTCTTTGCGTTCGTTCTCATAACTCGACTCCGCCAGTTGCCAAACCTTCCACAGGCGCAGCGTAAAGGCGTCAATGCGCTCAAAAAAACAGGTCGGCTGACAGCGCCAGGCCTGCCACGCATTGCTTTGACTCGCCAAATCGCAACATTCATTAGGATCAATCCCCCCCGCCCGGTCCCGTGGCCGGTCCTCTTCCCGATGCACCCGTGGACACCAGCGCGGATGTTTGATCCACGCGCCTACGTTGCGTTGGAAGCGGGCGAAGTCCCGGAGTTTTTTCGGGCGGACATCACCTCTTGCGCTTTCTGTTCGGAAAAGTACTTTGCCGCTAACGCAACGTTGTCCCGGACCTTGTTAAAAAACATCTCCACCGTGGTCTCTCGGTAGAGGAGGAGCGCCGCTTCTTCCGAAAATGGCATCTCTCCGTCAGGATAGTCGGCGTACCACGCCTCGGGATCAATCGTCCCCGCCCGTCCTGGTAGCATGCGAATAAAGTTGCCCAGCGTCAGCCCAGTCCAGCCCGTAAAGTTTTTCTTTACGAACTGCACCCGGTACTTATCATTATCCGCTTCCATCTGACCCGTGCGTCCGCGTACCATGCTGGCCTCAACAATCGACTCCAGCTCGCGGCCATCAACAAACATACAATGCACGAAAAAGGCGGGATCAGTCTCGGAGGCCGTCAAAATTTCGACATCGACGGGGATGCCCTTACGGCTCGAATAGCGGTCAAACAGATTGGCTTTATGGTTTCCGATTCTTGGACTCTGCATGGTCGCTCATTGTCCTTTCCTCACACGCGGGGGTCTCGTGGTGTCAACACCACGTATTAATCCATCAAAATCGACAATTCCGCATCGTCGGTTTGATGCTGCACGTTGTATGTGAGATCAAACGTGCGCAGCTGCTCGTTCTCTCCGTAGGGGTTGTCAATCGGTTGCGCCGTGGGAAAACTAAACTTGACCCGATTCCCGCTCGCCGTCCCGACTTGAAACGCCACGGCATGCACCGCGTTATCTTTGTAAATATCGTTGAAGTAGTTGCGCAGCGCGGTGTCGACTTCCACGACCATGTTGAGCGTCGGCGCCCGAGACGCAATGAAGAGGCCCTTCATGGCATTGGCCGCATTCGCATCGCGTCGTTCCGCAATCTGGACCCCAAAGGTAAAGCGGAAACTTTTGAGGACGACGGTTTCTGTGGCAATCGTACACGCCGCACTCTTGAACGAGGGCGCTTTATCGAGTTCAAACGTTTGGGAGGGAATCGCTACGACGGTGGGATCAATGTACAACCCCCGCATCTCAAACGTGACCTTGCAGTATTCACCCGCCGCGGCTTCCATCGTGAACGTGCCCTGCGCATCGGGCATCTGATGCCGAAAGCCGTCCAGGTAAATATCCAACCCCACCGATTCAAAGGCAGACGAACGCGGCGTATAGGTAATCGTATTCGCGGTTCCATCGACCGCCTCCAGCATGCCGCACGCACGCATGAGCCGCCCGAACCGCCACGGGATCGGCGCGGTCACATTGGTAATATCTTCTGGTCCCTGTAAATAGGTCACCCCGGTAAAAATATTGATGACCCGCCCCATAGAATCTTTCCGCTTCGTGAGTGACGGGCGGATCGGCTGAATCTGTTGCCGCTGCCCATCAATCTTGAGCGGGTTGGTGTTCTCATACATCAGCAGCGCATCGGTCGCTTGACTCAGGGTCGGCATGGCCCCCGGCGTCGTCGTGATGGCCGCTGCTACGCCAATTTTCTTTCCACTACTTGAGGCCATAGCTGTCTCCTCTGTCGTTCGGGCGGCGGCGCACGGTGCCGGTTAAGGGGGAAGGGGAATCCCGGCATGAGAAGAACAGTATCGATTCCATTCTTCTCACGTCACACGCCGTGACATTTCGGTGACGCTGCCGGGGGCCTGACCTGTTGTGTGAACACAACAGGAAATAATAAAACAAAAAGTTAGACGGGCCGGGCCGGGTCTCCTTCGCGGTGTCGGTATTCCACAACAAAGGTGATCGATCCTTCGAGCCGATTATCCAAAATTTCTGACACCGTTTTGTAACTTCGCAGCGGGTTGATACGCACCTGTACCCCGCCGATTTGCTGCTCATCACGCGTCATCATCGCTTTGTGGAGGTCATGGAGAATTTCATTCCCCAATGTCGCCACCGTATCTGCATCAACATCGGTCATCTGAAACACGACGCTGGTCTCTAATCGACAGCCGGTAAAACCAGCCGGAGTGGTTGCCCCACTCGCCCCCGCCACCTCATACGTTTCCTCCCCTTCCACCATCTGTAGGGTGTACGCGGCTTCCATCGTTTCCGTCGAAATTGACTTACGCCCCACCAATGATGGGGTGTGAAAATATTCCGTCCCAGCAGTCATCGTGGTCAATGTCGTTACGAGGTCCACAAGTATCAATTCCCTAATGGGGGTCGCGGGCATTAGTTCAACACCAGTTCGTTGCGTATCAGTTGCGCAATATCCGCTTCTACTGCGCGTATCGTTTGATCTTTCGGGCCGGTAAAAAAGTCGCGCTTCGGTATCCGCACTTCCCGCTTCAACACAAAGAGCGGTTCAATGCCGCCCGGACGTTTTCGCACCAAGAGGAGGTTGCCGCGCTTTGATCTGATGAAGAACGAATTCGGCACCGACCGCGCAGTTCCACGCGCGACACCTGCCGAGGTCAACATCGCGGGTAACGGAATCGTGAGCCACTGTCCGTGCGTCGGTCGGAGTACACCGCCGCTCATGTGGATCATGCTATATTTTAGTGCAGGCCCTTGTTTGATAATCCCGACTCTGCCCGTGACCTTCTCCGCCCCTTGCTGCAGCTCCCAGCCGACCGCCCGAGCGAGATTTCCGGTCCGTCGATGAAGTACCGCTCCCGTCAAATTGTACGTCGTCGCATTGGCCCCTTCGATCAACCGCCTTTTGAATTGGGGACTGTAGGCCGCGACCAGTCCAGACTGTGCCTTGACCTGCATCGTCGTGGCAAATGCCTGCAACTGTTTGACATCAATGGTGATCGTAAAATCCGCCATAACATCACTTTTAGTTAGGATCTCTCCAGTTAATGACGACTGGGGTAGAACCACTCTCCAGCAGCGAACACACCTGCCCTTCCCAGCCATAAATGCGCACCGGCCATTCGTAGGCCTGTCCTGGCGGAATACACGGCGCAAACAGCGCGGGATTGGTGATCGTAGAACAGGCCGTGCCGTTATCGACGAACCCAAAGCAGACGGACCCTGCGGCATTCGCGGGGACGGACACTTTGAGATTTTGTCGAATTTTATTGGTCACCTGGACCCCTGACGTGCTACTGGAAACCGTGACTTGCCCGCCCCGAGATCCTGAATTTTCGAGATCGAGCGCCCAGGCCGGACAGCCCCCAAACAGCACGGACAACACAAGCAGTATGACAATATGTTTCATAGGGGTCCCTCAGAAGACATGCCGCACAAAGGGGGCGAGCAATTCCAATACTTGCGGTAAATAGACGGATGGACTGAACATCGACACACTGCCCGAGGCGGCACTTTCCGCATTCACGCCTAATCTGTTGCGCCCCTGATACACAAAGGCGCTCTGAATCGCGCACGCGAGGTTCAGCGAACTCGGAATCATGGTGTCGTCTTGAATCAAGCCGCCGGTATAGGTCACCTTGATATGGCCATACCCCCCTGGCCAGCCTGCCCCAGACCGCAACATCACCATCGGAAGTCCGGTCGGATCAATCACAAGATCGGTCGCCGCTACTTTACTGGGAGTGTCCCACGTGTAGCCAGAATCGATCCACACCTCGGCGGTAGTGATCGGATACGCATGTAAAAAAAGCCGCTGGCTATTCCCGTCACTGGAAAGATATTCTGTATACTCTTGCAAAGGAAACACCCGATTGGTGACCGCTTCAAATCCTGTGAGTATTTGCGGATCACCTGTCCCTGATAGTGCCCCGATGATCGCAGCCAAAATGCCATCGTCACTTTCCGAATTCACCATTCCCTTCAGAAACGAGGCTCGAACAAAAGCCGGGGTTGTTAACGCAATCGCAGTCACACTCTGTTCCTAACACAACGCATCTTCGACCGGAGCGACACTCACTCTCGGCCCATTCATAAAGGGGGCTGGCGGAATCGGCGGCGGAAACGACGGCAGCCGTCCACGAATCGGTGCAAACTCATTGTGTGGGACTTCGCGCCAGACATCGTCTTTCCCTGCGGGATGCACGGGCGTCTCGGGTGGCGTCACAGGCGCCAGTTGCGCTGACTCCTGTACTTGTGGAGGAAGATGCTGCCATTCTTCTCGCACATCTCGAAAGGTCGCGCCCTGTTGTCGCTGCGTTTCCGCATAGGACGTTTGTAATCCGGCCAGTCCATCCGGGGTCGGCCGCTGTACGAACTCTTCTAACGCACGAATCCGTTGCTGCAACACCTCAAACAGTTCCTGCTGATCTCGGACGACATCCGCCAGCCGGTCCACGTCCTCACTCAGCTTGCTATTGCTGACCATCAGCCCGTCCCGTTCAAACGTCAATCCGTGATTCGTCACCCGGAGTTTCTTCACCTCTTCCAGCAGGTGAGCCACGGTGGAGACAAACTCCCGGCCCTTCTCCGCCGTCACCTTGAGATCCGCATTGATGTCGGTCACTGGCTGTTCCATCATGGTTATTCTTTCCGCACAGGGGGGTGCTCGTGACGCAGCTTCTCAAAATCGTGCGCGGTCCCGATCTTCTTGAGAAACTCTTTCCCAAACGCGGCGGCTTCGGCGTCATCCAAGAGACACACCTCGCCCTCGACAAACCGCCCGACACTGGTCATGATCACCCGCCCGCGTCCCATCACCTCATAGGTACTCTGCGGCAAGTCCGGCTCTGGGACGACCGGGGGCGGCGGTTGTCCAGCAATCGGCTTCGGTGGCTCCACATGCGATTGTGGTCCGGGGAATGGTTTGTTCGCGTCAGCCATATCCTCACTCCTTGTTGTGTTCTGGGAGAGGTCCTGCAGGACCTCTCCCTACTTACCCATGCGGGCTTCTGCAGAAGCCCGCATGAGAAGGGTTATGATGCGGCGGTCTTCAGTCGGGCAAACGCGCCGGGGATGGCTCCCACAAACGCGACCCGCTCGACCACGCGCATCCATTTGGTAAATTCCGTAAATCCGGCTTCAGAGGAAATGTCGATTTGCATGCCCATGCGATCACCGAGCGCCCATTTTTTCCAGTCGCCGTACAACATAAAGGGAGTCGAGACGGCGGTGGACGCCACACCGGGCATCGCATTGGTCGTGTAGTACGGTCGCCCTAAGATCGTGCCCGGAGGACCGTCGACCAGCCCACCACTCAAGGACTCTCGCCAAATCGGTTGGCCGGTCGAGTCTTTAATCTTCTGCAGGATGCCGACAATATCCAGGTGAAACACGAACGCCCCCTGCATAACCACTTTCGGATCGGCGCCATGTTTCAGGTTCACGACGTTGTCATAGACAACATCGGTAAATGCGGTTTTCGTGGACGACATGGTGACATCGGTCACGCCTGCCGCCTGTAACGCGCCGGTAAACGGCGCGGCCGCGGAGTTAAACGCTTGCTTGTCTTCCTCTAAGGCTACCGCCTCCGTGAACAAATCAGTGAGCAGCGGGACCAAAGGAACAATGGAGTCCATATCCACCTCAACACTCAGCTCGTCGAGGGCCATCATGGTTTTGGAGTTGAGTTCCGGACGGAGTAAGGTCACCGTCGAGGTGGTCGGCTTCGTGCCTTCTCCCGGCCAGTACACGAGCGGGCCAGTATTTCGCACAGGCAGTTTCATATCTTTCCTGTGCATCGGATAGATACGCAGCAGCTTGCGGGCTACGCCCATCTGCCCGATCATCGCCAGCACTTCGGGGTAGATTTCTTCTGGGACGAGAAAGCCGCCCGTGGTGGTCGTGGTCTCTGTTTGATTGAGACGGGTTACCCCATCGGCGGAATAGGCGAGCTGGGTCCGGGCAAAATGTTTAGGTTGGACTCCGTAGCGGATACGGGCCACGTCACTCAGGAAATTCTCGAATCCTTGTCGCCCCACTGTCCCCGCCCCAACGGCAGGCACATAAACCTTACTGCCAAACGGTTGGCGTTTGTCGATCTCGTCACACCGGACCAGGGCATCTTTCCAGCCTTGTTGGACACTGGTGAGACCAGCGTCTATCTGCCCGAGGCGGGCGTTATGGGCTTCAATCTTTTGCTCAATCTGCGGAATCGCCGCGGCGATCGGCTCAAGAATTTGCAGGATTTCGTACAGGGGATCACTATGCTTAACTATGACATCAGTCATCAGCCTTTCTGTTGTTTCTTGTCACGGAAACACGAACGAGGGTCATTCAGTGATCTTTCTAGCGTTGTTTGATCCGCTGCAACTGAGCCGCGATAGACGCATGGGCTTCGGCAGACCGACCAAAATAGAGTTGTTGTTGGGTGGTCTCCTCGGGCACGTCTGCCGGAGGAGGAGGAACGGTCACAATGTGTTTTAATTTACTCAGTCGTTGGGTCAACGCATCGGCGGCCTTCTGCGCGGTTAAGGCAGAGAGCCGTTCTTGGATAGACAGAACCGGGGCCAGTGGCGGCTCAGGCGTGGTCTCAGGCGTCACGACAGGAGTGACCCCCCGTGCCGTGCGTTGCGTTATCAGACTGGCCGGAATCGCCCGTTTCGCCTGGTTATTGGCAATCGTGAGGAGGAGCGGACGCATCATGTCGCCACACTCCCGCAAAAAGCTATCCACTTGTGAAGAATTGTCTTGCGCCCCAGGAGGCAGCATATACACCATGCGCAACATCGTCCCGTGACAGCGCTCCACCTGGTCTACTGCGTCCCACAGATTGGCTTCGTCATCCGCCGCCATTGCCTCAGCAAGCGGGCCGCGCACACTGGGAGGCGCGGCGCTCACCTCAGACGCTGGGGAAGGAGCGGAAGACAGCGTCGGAGTTGTGTCTGGGGGTTCAGCCCCCACGGGAAGAGACCGAGAGGAAGCGGCGGGCAAAGACGGGGAGGTCGAGGGGGAAGCACCCTCGGCCGTGGGGCTGCTCGCACTGTCCTCACTCGCCGCATCGTTAAGTCGCACCACTATAGGGGAGACCCCTGGTGTGACTCGACGGACTAACCGCTCAACTTCTTCAGCGGTCACTTGTCGTTGCTGGATCGCGCGCATAATAGCGTCGGGGTCAGCAGGGACGGGACAGAGCGAAAATTCTAAGAGTTCTTGTTCGACATAGGTCAGGCCGACTTGGCGACCTTGCTCATCCAGGTTCGGCTCCCATTTGAGCGGCATCCACTGCACACTGCCCGCCCGCATAATCGGCGGGTCCGCGGCATACAAGCGGTAGACCGTGTCGGCAAAGGCGTAATCATCGGGTTTGGCGTAGGTCACCTCTGCCACCAACTGTTTGCCTTCCACCCGCATGGTGGGCGCAATGCCAATCGCTGGCTGCGTCACGTCGTGACACCACAACACCGGGGCACCCGTCCGCTTGTAGTTGTCTAAGGCCCATCCAGCAGTCAGAATGCGGTGTCCATCCCGCTTGGTGCCTTCCGTGGAACAGACAAAACTGATAGTGCGGTCTGGCCCGTCTGGGCGGGCTTGCCGTGTCAGGGCAAACTCAGAGCGCAATTGCGTCTGTGGGTCAGTTGCTAAGACCGCAGCAATTTGTGCAGGCGTCACCAGTGACGGCTTAGTCATACGGCTGTCCTTATGTCACACTTTACCTTGTACACTCATTGTAGTGTTCACACAACGTCGGATAGAGTCTCCCCATAAAAGGAAATCTCGTAGTGATATTCTCCAGACGTTATTGTTTATCGAAATAGAGAAAGGCTAGAAACGCTATCCAACACAGCGTAACCATGATCGCTGTGGTGATCACTTCTGCTGGAGACTCCACCCTCCCCTGTTGTTGGCACTGGTCATGCATGGTGCATCTCCTCCCTTACCGCATCAGCGGAACACCAACGCACCGGCAGTTTACACACTCCTCCGCCGTCCCATGCGGATCAAGGGGGAATAACAACCCGTTACTAAACGGTGTGCCCAGCGCCCGAATCTCGCCGTCCACGCCCGTCTTGGGCGCATGCGATTCCCGCACAACCGTATCGCGTGACGAGAGCCACATCTGCTCATCAATCTGCTGTTCCCGCATCGCTTCATAGCGCCCGCCACTCATCGCCTGCCCAATCTCCGTGCGGGCAATCGTCAGTGAGCGCGAGTTGGCACTATTCATCACGCGTTTGACCCGTTCCACCAGTTGCAGGAGCGTATCGGACTCGTCGAGGCCTTGCAGAAGAGACGCGCGGAGCTGTTCGCGCACAGTCTCGTTAATCCCCACGACGCGAATCACTTTTTGTTCTAAGAAGCTCCGGGCCGCGTTGGAGTCAATCAAAAACTCTTTATCAATGCCCAGCTCTGCCACGACCAGCGCCCCCCCCACTGCATACGCTTGCGTAAACAAGGGATCGGAGAAGGTTTGCAATTCGCGCCGGGCGGGATCGACCGCGAATAAGATTGATTCAATGTCCTGGTCTTCTATCTCACGCCGCAGACTCCGTGCCCCGGCAATCTCCGTCAGGTTATGCAACGTCTCTGCGCGGAGCTTATAGAAGTGGCGGCGAATCTTGCCCTGATAATTCTCCTCAAAATGAGACACCGCTTCCGTATAGCTCCGCCAAAACTTTGCATAGCGGCGCTCGCGTGCATCATCGTGCGCCCGGTGCGTGATCACACGCGGGGCCTTTGCTGTGGGCGGCGGTGGTTGCTTTCCTTGCTGGGTCTGGTCAGTCAGTTGTTTCGGTTGTGGCTGTCCATCCGGGGGAAGTTGCTGTTGATCGGGCGGCGGTTGCAGTTGCGGAAGGGTCGCGCCGTCCATCACGGCAGACAGCGGCACGAGTGAGGACGTGACAAACGCCTCATCCCCCCACGGGACATCCGGCATGCCCAGGTCCAGCACTTCGTTGATAATGTTAATCGGATACCCGAGGGCTTGAAACTTCTGCGCTTGGTCGAGCTTCTCGGTAAGGTCTTGCTGACAGGCGGGCACTTCGTCAAAGTCAAAGATCCCTTCCAGCCCAGCATCAAACCGTGGGATAAAGTCCGAGTTGAGCGTCTCTGCAAGAAAGCGCCCCTTCGGGATCATGTTCGTATCCCAGAACAAGCGAATCTGCGCTTTAATCCCGGCATCAGAGAGCCCGGTCTTCTCGTACTCCCCGAGGAGAATCGGCAGCACGTTGAAAATCTGCGCCAACTCTGACTTATTATATTTGCGCAATTCTAAGAATTGCATATCCCGATGAGTGAGTCCTAACTGCTTGTAGTCCCAATCCTCCCCCGGTAGCACCCCAAGTTTGAACGCTTTGTTGATCCCCCCGTGCGTCTCATACCAGCTCTCCTTAATCAACGTGCGCTGCGCCTGCGTGAGTTGAGTCTTGCCCTTATAGAGCATCAGCCCGCCCGGTTCCGCCGTGTTCTCAAAGAACGCGCTGTTATACACCGAGGCGTTGTAGTCCTGTTGAGCAGCGAGTTGGGCGACTTGCAGCGGCCCCACTCCCCAAAACGGATTATCGGGGTTCGGATACCGAAAGTGTAATACCTCATCAAGCGAGAGGGTGACCGGGGGACGATCAGCGCCCATTTGCACGATATAGCCCACAGGCATGCCGGTTGCCCGGTCAAGCAGTTGTTTGAAGTAGTTGGGGTTGAACACCAGGATATTGCGGGGGATGGTGCGCCGATCCCCGTCATTATCGAGCCACCACAAACAGTTCCCAGAGAGTTCTAAGAACAAGATCGTCAATTGCCAGAGTTCACTCGCTGTGATGAATGGTGCAGGGCGTTGAAACAATGTCAGCAGCTTATGCGCGGTGACTTCCGTCTCCCCTCGGTACAGCTTAAAGGGCGCTTGGGCAAACGTTTGATACTGCACGCGGACACAGGCATAGACCGTGCCGTGCTGGGTATACGGGGAGGTAAACTGGTGCGCGGCGGGCGAGAGGGTAGCGCCGCGAAAGAATGCGTCTTGAAAAGAGGTCGTCGGCGCATCTCGTGTCTGTGAAGAAACTACGCGTGCTCGATGTCGGCTCACCTCACTCCTAGGTCACAACGGAAAGTATAACGAAACTCCAGGGGAAAGCGAGGGGCGCTATTATTTTCTGGTAATCACACCAGAAGTCAACGCCAGAAACGACACGACCACAGGCGCCTGTGGTCGTGAATAAGTCCGTACTCTCCCCGTGACGGAGAAAGGAAACTTATGATCCATGATGTATACGAAGATAACAAACAAAAAGTGGCCAGACAAGGACACAAAGAAAACTGCCGCGCCGGGGGGTTACCTACGCGGCAGTTACATAGAGGGGGAAACCTCTCGAAACTACACCTTCACACAGACAGGGCACCGCTCAGCGTATCAATATGGTATTGTCGTGTCAACAAAAATGAAAGAAAAGGGGCGGTGCCTCGCCCCCTCTCTGCGACCATGATCAGTGGCCCATTTCATTGCGGTGCAGACACAACACCACGCAATCTGAAAACTATAGTGTACTACATGCGAAATGGCAACATCACATCTCCCCCCTCTTCCGCAAATGCCATCACCACCGCATCGCCATCGTCCGTCGAGCGGCCTAACCGATCTCGTAAGCTCAGCTTCGAGTCAGGCGACCACGCATCGTCTTTGCCTTCAACCTTGATCCGGCCCCCACTCTGGACCTTCCAGTGTGGTGACGTGAGATCACCCGTGAGACCATCATGCGGCGGTAACGCAATCGCTTCCCCACAATCGGGGTCTAACATTTCCCGCATTTTCCACCATGCCTCGCTGCGCCGATCGGCAAACCCCAATTCCCCTGAGCGGTCCCGCGCATCCGAGTGTGAGCCCGCCGAAAACGCAAAGGCCCGCTGTCCCTGTTCTACGAGCCGGTCATACACCCCCGCGCCAATCCCTACGACATCAATAACTGCTACCCCTCCATGCTTCTCTTGAATGCCTTTCACCACGCCCACGCAGTGCATGAGGTTGCGTTTCTGCTCTCCCTCAATTCTGCGCAGTTCCGTGATCACGTTGCCCGTCCGCAGGGCTAACACGGTCGCATCATTGCCGCTGCGGGCAACATCAACGCCAATGGTGGTCAGCAGGAGTTCCTCTGGTTTCTGTTCCTGCCACCCCTGCCACCGTTCATTCGCTTGCTCAATCCAGGTCAGCGGAATAATCGTGTCTTCATCACTCGCGGCAAAGTTTCCCTCAACGCGATTCTGATACATCGGACTCTGTTCGCCCCATTGCCGTTTGCGCTGCTCCGCCCATTCCGTACTCATGCGCCCTGCGGCAATGGCCTCACTCTTCGTGACATGCCGCACCCACCAATCTTCCAATCCTGGCTTGCGGGATTGGATGTCATAGAACCGCCCGGCAGGCTCACCAGGAGTGGAGATGGAGAACACAAACACTTCTCCCCCCTCCACATTGCCATCGGTCGAGAACGCGCCTTCTGCGGCATTCCAGGTGCCATCCAGCACGGCCTTAGACTCATCGAAGATATAGAGGAGAGAGGTCGCGTGCGCCCCTTCAATCGCTGAGGGCGTATCACTCGCGACCGCGAATGCTTCACCATATGTGAGTTTAATTGAAATGTTGAGAAGTTCTTGCCCCACCTTCCATGCGGGGCAGGGAATCTTCGACCAATCGAGCAGCCGCACCCACTTGTGAATTTCTGGCCACAGATACTTATCAAGCTGCCGCCACACGCTGGCGGTGGTAATTGCTTTCCAGTCGCGCTTCGCGATCTCCCGCGTGAGGGTAAACCAGATAATCAACCAGGCGGCACTGGTCGTCTTCCCTAGACCATGCGGTCCGCGAATGCAGACCCGCCGCTGTGGCATGATCTGCTGCAAAATCTCATGCTGGTACGGGGCCGGCCCTTCGGTCCCTGGGCGCCACGTAAAACAATCTAACACAAACTGTGATGGATTGGTAAAATAGTGCTCCAGAAAAAAGACACACCGCTCATCTTCAATGGGTGATTGCGTCGGGGTCGGTGGTGGGTTCAAGCGCCCCCACCACGTTGACGCCACGTTCTCGAAACCGGATCGCAAGGAGCTGCTGGAGTCGAGCCAGTTGCTGTTGGTCAGTAATGATTTGGCGGATCGCATCGGTATAGACACTCGCGTACAACATGAATTGCTCGACCGTCACAAACTGTTGTAATTCTACGGCGCGTTTACGCTCACTCTCAACGAGGCGCTGCTTCCGGTCGATCTGTTTTGTCACCTCTTCCCAGGCATGATAGTCTTCTGTCCCACGCACAATCAAGCGCTGCATCTCCGTGAGCGCGGCCCCAATCGTCACCGTGTCTTTCGCCCGGATCGCTTCTTCGAGGTCGGCAAAAGTTTTCGCGAGCAACTGCCAGAGATGCCCACTCTCGCCCGAATCGACCCGCTTAATGAGATCGACCGCCCGCGAATGAATCAACGCAATCTCATCTTTTAACTCTAACAGTTTGGGATCATTGCGGGTGAGATCATATTCCGCCAACAGCCGCGTCGGGAGGTCTTTTGAGTAGCGACCATGCTTAAATTGGCCAGAAGCTATGCCCTTCCGACTGTTGCCGCCGTGCAACTCACAGAACTCTCGGCCAATGCGCGCATCTTTCTTACACGGAAGTTGCGTACGACGAGAGCGGCCTTTACATTTCATAATCGTTCAAGAGATACGCAGGCGTACAAGAGATATTATCTCGGCTTTTTGAAAATAAGGACCGGCTCTGTTGCGACTTCTTCTTCTTGACCAGCCCCAAATCGTCGGGATAAAGAAAACTCCTCTGTCGTCACGAATTGAAAGCCTGCAGTTAGCGCCGCCCCCTTTGTCCACTCAACAAGGGGATACGTTTTCCCCCGCAAGGTCACATCGGCAATGTTCACAACAGCATACGAATCCGCATTGAGTGCCACATGCTGCAAGTGCATCATCGGAATAAGAAACCCCTCCCGCCACGCTTCACCAGTTTGATACCGTATCCACGATTGCGTTGCCTCATCACTATAATGTTCTTTTGCAAAATAGGGAGGTGACGTAAACGCAAATTGGCATCGATTTTTAAATGCCGCTGGGTCAACATCTTCTGCCGGGACGTTATGAAGTTCAACGCGTGCGGCCATACCAAGCGCCTCTACCATTGTCATATTTCCTGCATGCGTTGCGGTATTGGGGTCAATCCCAATATACAAAGGAAGTCCCGATGCTAAAAATCCTACCAGCCGCCCCCCATACCCTGTTGAGGTATCAAGCACAGTCGCTCCGGGCGGCGCATATTTTCGATAGAGATAGAGGGCAAAACCAGGACGAAAATTGGAGAGCGGCTGCGTGCCGTGAACAAACTTCAAATTGTTCACGGCACGATCGCCAATAGCCCCATATTGCAATTCTAAGGTCAGCGCTTTTCGTAATAGCAGGTCATCACAAAATGCACTATATTGACTCTTCATTTTTTCCGCTGCCGCATGATACCGCTGCGGATGGTACGTATCCGCCACATGATACGCCATATCTGTTCTGATAAGATGTTCTTTTTCAGTAGAGGATAACTTGTTCATCTCTTGCATACACACATGCAGCGGGAGTTTTCTATACGGGAATCCCGTCGCCCGAAAATAGGCAAACGCGGCCTCAATAATTTGCTCATTCGTAAAAAGAGGAACCGGAGTCTCTTCTGACGCCTCCTCCGCTATCGGCTCACTCCCTGTCTCTGCTATCGCCTGCAACTCCTCCTGTGTAAACGCCGCGGCAATCGGGGCATACCCTTTCGGCAAGTCCGCCAATTCAATCTGCAATAATGGATTATCCCACTCCGCGAACTCATGGGTTTTATTATCCACGAGCCGCAGCGCTTGAATCTGCTGTGGCGTCAAATCATCCGCAAACAGACAGGGCGCGGTGGTCGTCCCTTCCGTATCGCCCGCTTCATCGGCTAACTCACACGCGGCTTGGTAGCGTGTATCCCCGATCACAATCACTTTCTGTTTGTCTAGCACAATCGGTTGTCGCCAGCCAAATTCCTTCAGGCTCGCCTTGACGGCAGGAATCGCCCCGGCATTCTTACGCGGATTGCGCGCATAGCGGGTAATGTCCCGCAGCGGAACATACACGAGTTGTCGCGCGGACAGTGCGTCTTTGGTAGGAGCCGTTGCCTTGACAGGAGAAGGGAGTGTTGACACAACCCAGCTATAGCAAACTGTGTGCTTGACGCAAGGTGGAAAGCGGACTAACCTAACGGAGTAGATTGAAGGAGAAACACCCGATGCCGTATCACGATGACCCTCGGCTGATTGAGTTAGCCACCCTCATCCCAGAGATTGTCGCGCAGCTAGACCTCATCCCAGAGTGCCGCGCGGGGATCTGCTATCAACTCATGCTGCAGAGTACTGTAGCGCCGCTGCTCCTCGCGCTGGGGATGCACACCGAAGAAGCAGAACGACAACTGATCACGTATGCCGACCTGGACCACATCACGCCCGCCGAACGCACTGCGGCTTTAGATCTCGTGGAAGCGTTGCCCCATGTGATTACCGATGTCCGGACACTGCTCAGCGCGGAACACTGGGGGCTCGTGTTTCCCCTCCTCACGGCGATTGCACAGGGGGTCATCCATCATGAGGACCTTGCCCGAGAACTCTTGAGACACAATCATTTCGCGCATGACGAACGGTATGCCGCGTTTCGGCGCTTTATGAAACTTGAAGACACCCCGAACGAGGCCGCCTAGCGCAGTCAACATCCTGTGTGTGCCCCCACCGTAGCCATTCTCTCCTGTTTGTTTTGGGGAATTGTCAACAGCGGGAAGGAAAAAGACGGGAAAAAAGAGGGGGTATGATGCGGCGCTCGCTCACGACTGGTGGGGGAGTGAAGCGCGAGAGTAGGATAGATATGAAGAAGAGCACTACGAAGGAAAGGAAGGTGAATAGTGAGTAAGTAGGACTTTTAAGTCCTGCGCGTTTGCCTATTTCGCCACTCCGGCAGTTGAATAAAATCAATGAGTTAGCCACAATTTTTCTGTATCGATCAAAAGTTCTGTTGCCAATACGTTGCCACTTTCAGAAAGAATCAGTATGACACATCCCCCCTACTCACGTCCACCGACGTTCGCAAAAGATGGGATTGGGCTCTATAAACAAACCGCAAAAAAATTAGAATGGCTGTATCAAACCAGTCCCGTACAAAAACATAAAGACTATGCCTATCGTATCAACAGGTGTGGCCCCACACGAAAGCATACGTGGTATTGCAGAGTTAAACTCTGTCCCGTGTGTATGTGGCGACGCTATAAACGGTGGCAAGCCCGTTTTTATTTTTCCGCCCTCCCAGCGCTCCATGAAGAACATCCCAATGCCCAATTTTTACTACTCACCCTAACAGTGAAAAATGTAAAAATAAAACATCTCCGGTGGACCGTCCATGCGATGGCGGAGGCGTGGCATCGATTGACCCAACTCCGTGCCTTTTCATGTCTGGGCTGGATACGTGCGCTGGAAGTCACCCGCACAGCAGACGGATTGTGTCATCCGCATTATCACTGTTTGTTAATGGTCTCTCCCCTGTACTTTCGCACGAGTTATCTCACCCAGCACGCATGGGGCGCCCTCTGGCAACAATGTCTCCGTGTCTCCTACACCCCCGTCGTTGACGTGAGAAAAACACGCGCGGAACGATTCTCCTATCTCATTAAGCCACTCGATCTTTCTCTCAACACAGATCGTTCTGCACTTCGTCCCTACGTTTTTGCCTTGACTGACCATCTCCATAAAATAAAACTCATTACGGCAGGCGGCACACTCAAACGGTACTTGCAATTATCCCAGATCCCCAGAGAGATCACGCCCTCTAAAAATGTTCCCTTACATTCCATTCATCATGATGGATACAAAAATCAGCTCGCATTAGGAGAGGAAATTTTCCCCAGTGCCGACCTCTCCCCAGAAGAAAAATTTCTCCTCATCGATTCAATTGCGGAACGGTTACAGCGCGAACGGGGCCTGTCTCGCACCGAAGCCCTTGCCCTCATCAAAGACGCCATGTAAGATCCAGTTATGCAAATCATAAACATTCTTTATGTATTCGCACCGAGGGAAGGGGTAAACACCCTTTCCTCTCGGTTTTTTCTGAGCACTTCTGCTTAAAGTTTTTGTTTTTTGAGTGTCTTCTCCCCCTTCCGCTCAATCACCTCCCGCAACGTATCAAAACTCGGCTGATTATAATGCCGCGTCACGACGTGCAAACTCTTGTGACCCGTAATCGCCATAACCACTTTGTAGTTCACCCCCGCGTTCAGCTGCCGCGTGATAAAGGTTCTGCGCAGATCGTGGACATGGACGGTGTGCAGGCCGAGGGAGTGACGTGCTTTCCGGACATACCACAGGAATTGATGCCGGGTGAGGGGAAAGACCAGCGACTCCTCTCCGCCTTTCGGTTGGGAACACACCGCGGCGTGTACGGCGTGGGACATGGGCACCCGGCGAGCATCGCTCCCTTTCGTCCCGATAAAGCGGAGCCAGTGTTCCTCACAATTCACATGACTCCACCGCAACGCTAACACCTCCCCCTCCCGTGCGCCTAATTCCCATAAAACCGTGAGCACCGCTGCAGCAATGGCAGGAAGGGCCTCGCACAAACGCTGATACTCTGACTCTGAGACGAGTCGTGTCCGCGTGCCGGTCTCGCGGTCTAACTGGAGATGCGGCCGTTCCGCAATCACATGATCCCGTTCGGCTAAGATCAGCAACGAGCGTAAGAAGGCCAGTTCACGGTTTATCGTGGCCGCTGTGGGTGGGGTGCCATACCGTGTGATCGCGGTCCGTCGATGCTGCTGGTACTCAGCAATGCCCGCCGAGGACACCTGACTGAGCGGAATATCCCCAAAAAAATCACACAGCCGAGACAAGGAGAGCCGATCTTTCTCCACACTGCGCTTATGTTGCTTGGTCGCAAGCCAACGCTGCCCCCATTCCGAGAGTGTCACAATCTGTGGTGGTGGGGTACGGGCCGCCTGCTTGGCCGCGTCAAAGTCCGTCTCAATCGCATTCTTGCCTAAGTAGAAATCTCGGCGCTTGAGCGCCAGGGCCAGCGTATCGCCGCCTGGAAAGACGCGCCGTTTGCCTTGCCAGTCCGTGAAGCGCACGTAATACAGCGTCCGCACCCGTCCATCCTGCGTGCGATAGGAACGGGCCACCAAATGTCTAGGCAGTGATGCGGGGGGCTTTGCCACGGGGCACCGTCCGGCCAACCAGATCATCAAGCGAGCAGTGATAAAAGTTGGCGAGCTTAATCAGCGTGTAAATATCCGGCCAGGGTGCCCGCCCGGTTTCATAGCGCCAGAGTTGCGTGCGGTCCACGCCCGCCCGCTCCGCCACCACGGGCCGAGAGAGGCCCCGTTCCTCCCGCATGGCAAGCAACGCCCGCCGGAGCGTCTCGGCATACGGCGGCGGATTGGCGAGCGCATGCGGCGGGCGTTTGCGATGCGGCGGCGGTTTCTTGCCCGGCAGTTTCCGCTGGCCATTCGTGGCCCCCTGCAAGCGCGTGATGCGGGGATCAATCAGGATCTCTGGGGCCGGTGCCCCCGTCATCGTCGCCGCTCCCTGCACACACACCTCGTCATCGGCAGCGGCCAGTGAGCCGCACACCAGCCGGGCCACCAAACAGACCACCGTGCCGCTGGTGCCCACGCGCCGCCAGAAACACACATTGTGAGATTCCATCGTATACGTCCTTGTGCGCGCCGGTGCGCGGCTGTCCTCCTCCGGTCTGGTGGCTGCGGCCCACGCTTCCCAGGCATCGCTCCTCACCTCATATCATAGTGCGTGTTCTGCGGGCGGAGCTGTGCGCCGCGACGGACTTGACTTTTTTCCCACAATGCCATATATCCGGGCCAGCAGGGGAGGTCATTCGCTATGCACACGGCAAAATCCGTCACTCAATCGCGTCAAAATCCCCAAAACCGCAGAATTGTTAAAAAGTCTAGCAACATCCCACCCGCAATGCAAATCCCCCCACCGCAGGAGTTTCCCCTCTCCCGGAAGAGGCAGGCCCCAGAGTTTATCTCGGTCCCCCGCTGCGCGGAGCGGCTTGGGGTCAGTGACGAGACCGTCAAAACCTTGATTCACCAAGGGAAGCTGACGGCCATTAAGCTCAATGTCCATCTCCGCGTCTCGGTTGCTTCGATTGAGGCATTGAAACAACGCGCCCTCGTCTCTCCTACGCCGCCGTCGTTGTGTTGACACAACATGTGTAGAATAGGGGGAAGGCTATGATCTGGTATACGGCGACTGAGGTCGCCCGTCGGTATGGCGTCTGTCTGCGTACCATTACCCGTGCCGTCGCCCGCGGTGACATCACACCTACCGCCCGCGTCCATCAGCACTACCGCTTTACCGAAGAAGCCCTCGTGGCCTGGGAACAACGGACACAACTCGCCAAACCTCCCGGTCGCCCCCGCACCATTTACCCCCTTGACACAAGCAACCTACTTTGATAGGTTGGTGGTGTTGACACTACACACCACAGCAAAGGGGAATATCACATGGACAGTCTTTTTCGCCATTATGAGCAGACCCTCACCACGCAGTTGCAGGCCGCAGGCGTCAAATCAAAAGTGCGCTGGTACGGCGCGGAGTTTAAGCAGCTCGTCTATGCCCGGTGGGATGGTCTTCCCACCGTTTTTTCTATTGGCTCATCGTTCGCCGAGGCGTCTGCATGGGTCGAGCAATATCTGACCAACTTCAAGGAGTATCAAAAGCGGTTCGCCAAATTAGAACACGAAGGGCGCGTAAGTGCATGACCGAGGCGCATCTCAGGCGGCTCCTGCAAAAACATGTGGTCGGGCCTCACTGGAGTGTGATAGAAAGTCCGCTTACACGACGAGGCCTGCCCGACCTCACTGGATGTTATCACGGGGTGGACATTTGGCTAGAACTCAAAATCAGTACCGGCTGGCAGGTCCGTAAGTCTACCTCCTCTGTGACACAAGTCGTATGGCATGAAGCCCGCCGCGCCGCAGGCGGCCAGAGCTTTTATCTGATCGAGAAAGATCATGCCGACGCCTGGGGCTATGCGCTCTACCTCCTCGATAGTCTGTTTGCGCGCGACCTCCTCACCCGTCCCTTCGTGGAACTCCCACATGTCCACTTCATCTTTGGGCACCGGGGCAATGAAGCGGTGTGGGACGATCTCCAGCGATGGCTCTTCACGCCTGACTATTGGCCGCTGCTGCGCACACATCATCCAGGGCAACCCTAACCAGAAAGGACACACTTTGTGACTCCACTGCATTCAAAAACGATCGCCCGCCCCTATCAGGAACACGCCTATCAGTTTCTCGCCGCCCATCGTGGCGGGATATTGGGAATTTCGATGGGCGGCGGCAAGAGTAAAGTTGCCGTTGACTATATCGTCTCTCACAACCTGTTACGTTCTCTCATTGTCGCGCCCCCCTCGGTGGTCAATGTGTGGCCGAATCAGTTTCGGGTGCATGGCGCACATGAGGTCGCGGTCCTCGCGCTCAGTGACAAGCGCTACTCCGTTGCTCAGCGCACGGAATTGGCCCAACGATTTATTCATCAGCACGGAACCTGCAAACGCCCGCACTGTGTGGTGGTGAACCATGAGGCCATTTGGCGTGAGCCCTTTCAACAGTTCGCCTTAGAGAGCGGGTTTCAATGCCTGGTGATTGATGAAAGCCATCGATGTCAGGATGCCGGGGCCAAGCTCAGTCGCTTCGCCATGAAAGCCGCCTCCTGTATTCCCCACCGCATTGCACTTTCAGGCACGCCGACCCCTAACTCGGAAGCGGATATTTTTTCCCAGGCGCGCTTTGTGAACCCTGCCATCTTTGGGTGGAAAGTGAGCGCGTTTGGCCCGAAGTATTGTCAATTGGGTGGCTATACCGGCACGAAACGGGTCGGCATTCGTGCGGAGATGCGCGCGGAGTTTACCCGGCTGGTGAGCCAGGTTCTCTTCGTCGTCACCCCTGAAGAAATGAACCTCAATCTCCCAGAGATCACACATAGTGAACGTACCTGTCAGCTCTCCCCCACCCATCGCCAGCAGTATGAAGAGTTGAAACACACCTATTATACGGAGCTGGCCGAGGGGGAGCATGTGACTGCGGTGAATGCGGGCGTGAAGCTGCTCCGTCTCCAGCAGTTTACCAGTGGGCATGTCAAGCTCGACGATCACGACTCACCCAAGGTCTGGGGTGACCATAAAGAACAACTCTTGCTCGATACGCTCCGCGATGTACAAGAACCTGTGGTGGTCTTTACGCGATTCACCGAAGACTTGAACGCCACCGCTCGGTGTGCGGCCACGCTGGGGCTCCGATACGGAGAGGTGAGCGGTCGGCGCAAAGATCTCACCGCGGAGGCAACCCTCCCTGACAATATCGACGTGCTGGGCGTAAACCTCAAGGCGGGATCACTTGGCATTGATCTCTCCCGTGCGGCCTTGATGATTTTCTATAGCGTCGGGCATAGCCTGGTTGATTATGAGCAAGCCTTGAAGCGCGAACACCGCCCCGGACAATCTCACCCTGTGAGAGTGCTCCATTTGCTGTGTCACGATTCTGTCGATGAACAGGTCTATACGGCTATTCGCAACAAGCACGACATCGTGCAGGCGTTCCTGGCCAGCGTGCAACAGCTGCAGCAGACCCGCCCGTCCGACCGATTCGCGGTCACACACGGTGCCTCCGTGTTGACCGCCACAGAAGAGGCCCTATGAAAAAACCCAAAGCCCCAGAGTCACTCATCGTGCTCACCGGACTAGACCGACCGGCCGTCCGGGATCTCTTGCAGACAATCATGGCTCCTCCGGACCGCCGCGTCGCGCTCCGATCCTTATATCCCAAACAACATTCACATTTTGTGTCCCCCACGTTCCCGAAACGGAGGAAAACGAATCATGTCCGACAATGAGGGCCTCATACTATTTGACGCAATCAGTGAGGACGATCCAGAGGCGGTGATCGAGATTCCCAATGATGGCAGTATGACGACCGTCCTGCAAACCGCCGTGCTGTTTGCAAAACTCGACGAGCAGATTAAAGCGAAGGAGGACGAGGTCAAAGCCCTGAAGAAACAGCGGCGGTTGATCGAGGAACGCACGCGGGATCTGTTTCTCACCAATGGCAAAACCAGCGCTATCAAGACCGCGACCCGGACGCTCTTTCTCAAAAAGCAGACGTACCCCGCCTATCGGAACGGCGCCACGAATGAGCTGGTCTGTGAGCAGCTCACGCAGGCCGGGCTCGGCTGGCTCGTGCAGAAGCGGTTTAATAGTGAACGGCTGGCCGCGTTGATGAAGGAGATCGAGGAACACAAAGAAGATTTCGCGACCCTCTATCCAGCTCTGGCCCAATGTATTCAGCCGGTCACCAGCTATCAGGTCCAGACACGGGCGCGGAACACTTGACGCATACAATCTACTCTGATAGGTTCGTTGTGTTGACACACCGAAAGGAGGAGCAGGAAGCGGAAGACGTCGGCACGAGGTACGAAGCAGTATCACCTGGGGGTATCAGCCCTCGTTACACAGGGAGATTATGACTATGGCAAAAGCACAAGCACTACAGACAGAGCAAGGGAATGGAACGGGAGTATTAAGTAAGTATCTGGTTGGCCAGCTTAGCCCAGAGGAACTCGACTTTCGCATTGAGGCGATCACCGAGAATTTGCAAGGTGCACAACGGAGTCTCTTTGACCTGGATCAGATCAAAGTGCCCGGGAGTGCCGGGACGGTATGGGAAGTCCCCAATGGTGACCCCACGAGAGAACTCAGTGGCATCATGCTCTTCCTAAATGGCACCCTCAAACAGTGGTATAAACAGTCGTTTCAAGAGACCGGCGGCGGCACTCCCCCAGACTGTCGCAGTGAAGACGGCATGTATGGGGTAGGCAGTGGGGGGATCGATGGGAAAGGGGGTCTGTGTGAAGTCTGCCCCTATAATCAGTTCGGCTCAGGGCGCGGCGGTCGCGGGAAAGCCTGTAGTGATCGCGGCGCAATTCTCCTCCTCCGTCCAGGGTCGCTCATGCCCACCGCCGTCAACGTCCCCACGATGAGTTTGAAGGATTTGAAAAATAAGTTGCTGAAGATGGGAGAGGAGGGGATTCGATACAGCCGCATTGAGGTCAAATTGACCCTACAAAAAGATAAAAGCAAGGACGGGATCGACTACTCGAAAATCGTACTCACTCCAGCAGACAAACTCACGCCCGCTGAAGTGCACCAGTTGCAATTATATAGCGACAAAATTTTGCCACTGATTAAGTTGCCTGACCGGCTTCCTCCTGTCACACGTCCGCAGGGTATCGCACAGCGTGAGACTCGGCAATTGAGTATGCACCCACAACCAACCGAAGATATAAACATGGACGACGACGCACGAGAAGAGTAATCGCGGCCGGTTGTGTGAACACTACGCAGGCGCGTACAATAAGCGCCTGCGTTTGGCAGCAGTAGGACGGGGGGACCGTATGACAGCCGATATGAATACGGATTTGGGTAAGCTCAAATCCATCATCGCGAAAGCCCAGCACTCAGCCACACCCGAGGGCGAGAAAGAAGTGTGTTGGCGAACAATTGGGCGGCTGGTCTGCAAACATGGGATGGCGATTTTCGCAGGCACTGCTCCCGTCGCACCCACCGCTCCCCGGAATGGGTATTCCTCGGCTCCCCTCCATCCCCGCTCAGAAGCCTATGTCCACGCGATGCAGAGAATGGCAGACGAGCTGCTCCGCTCCGCTCGTGGCACTCCCTACCAACGTGTGCGCCCGCAAGCAACTCCGCCCACCGATATTACTCGGATTACCATCGACGGTGAGACCGTAACCCTCAATCCGGTCTATTTTTTTAAGCGACACAATAAGGCATGGGGCCTGCAAGTCTGGCTCTTCCCTGAGGCGGCTCCTGAGGCAGTGTGGATTCCGTTTTCCGAGATTTCCGTCTCACAGCGCCGCCTGTTGAAAGAAAAAACCTTCGGTTCGATCGCGATTCCCCTCTGGATTGCCAAACAGAAAGGACTCGTTTCCGCATGACGCCGCCGTGACACACAAAGGAGGTGATTCTTTGACACCAGACCTCACACAGTCTCGTGATTTTTTTGACGTGCTCATTGGCAATCTCAGTCTTGAGCAACATGACCTGCACATGTGGGTGTTCCACCCCACCCGGAAAGACAAGCTCTCCCTCTTCGTCCAAACCGTCGATGCTGCCGTTGCCATCGTTGACCAGTATGCCGACTGGCAGTGTTACTACGGGATCGGCCTCAGGCCACACCAAGCCTACCCCAATCCACACTGGAGAGGGGCACGCAATGACATCCTTGCCCTGCTCTGTGCCTGTCTGGATATCGATGTCCTACACCCCATCGCGCACACGGAAACGCACCTGCCCCCGACCTATGATGACGCGCTCCATCTGCTCACCGAATACCCGCACACCATGCAACCGACCCTCCTGGTCGATAGTGGCTACGGTATTCAACCGCTATGGCTGTTAAAAGAGCCCGAATGGTTCGAGCCAGGCCAGGATGGCACCGTGGAACGCGATGCCGCAGAAACGGTCACCAGGCGCTTGTGGGCGGTGGCCGCGCAAGCCGCCGATCGGCATGGCTGGAAAGTCGATTCGTGTTTTGACCTTCCGCGTCTTCTTAGAGTACCAGGGTCGATTAACTGGAAAGTCCCAGGAGAACCGAGGCTTTGCACGTTCAGGCAGTGGCAGGCCGGGACCTTCTACCCCAGCTTAGGAGACTTACTTGAGCATTGCCCGGTGGTCACACGGAAAGATGGCTCCTTTTCTGGCCTCAATAAGCGCGAGATCCCTGAGGACATCAAAGCGGCCTGTTCTCAGATTGTGGTCAATCATTCGATTAACCACACCTTGCTCTCGCTTATTCAAACCTTTGGGGAGATGGACGTAAAATGGAGAAGAACCTGGGAAAAGACACGACGGGACCTCACCAAGGACACGACACAGTCTGCGTGGGACCTCTCGGTAGCCGTCCAATGCGCCAATGCCCACCTGGAACCGCAGAACATTGCGGACATCCTCGTCCATTATCGGACAAAACATGGAAAGAAAGAGCAGGAGACGCGGAGCGCCTACTTGCGGTGGACCGTGGAAACCGCACTGGCCGGCGCACGCAAAGGACGGACCCCCACGGAGTTAGCCCGAGAAGCGCAGCAATCGCACCAGGACGAGGAGAAAAAGAGCGAAGAGGCACAGACCGAGGCGGATGACGAGAGCGACCCCACACGCCTCTATAAAGAGATTTCGTACTTTTGGGAGTTGCCGCCGGAATGGGCACTGCAAGAGATTGTCTATGTGCAGGCCGACCCCCCCTCATACCGGTTCGTGCTCCAGAATGGGACCGGGCCGAAAGAGTTCACGATTCCACTTGAGGCTACGCTTCTGCTCAGCAACATGAGCAAACATGTCATGAGTTTGACGCGCCATCCCATCAATACCTGGCGGAAAACGAATAACGGCCGCTGGCACGAGTTTCTGAAACGGATTGCGGCGCTCTGTAAGAAGACAGAGGTGCAGAAAGATCTCCTGACGGGGGACATCCTTCTCTATCACCTCAAGAGTTGGCTACACACGAACACGCGAGATCCTGCAGCACTACGTGAAGCAGCAACAGACGACTATCTCGATATATTACGAACCGCGAGTCCATTCAAGGAAAATAGCAATGTCTTCGTGAGCGTAGAGGGGTTTTATGCCCACCTCGCTGAAAAAAAAGTGACGGGATTCACACGGAAAGACATTCAAAGCATGTTCCGGCAGACGGGGGGAACTCCCCTTGATCGAGCGGTTCAGTGGAAACGACAAGGGCAGTCCTGGCAGTGTCGCTATTGGAAATTCACAGAAGCCGATCTGTATCCCCCCTATGCTCCTGAAGACACAGACTTCACAGCACCCCAATAAAGAGACGTTCACTTTATGTTACTTCCCATCAAACAGGAGTTGATGCCAGGTGTACACTTTTATAACTAAGCGTCAGATAAAGACAATATCAAGAAAGTGTACACCTCTCAAAAAGTGTACACCTCTCGGAAGAGTGATGTACACCATTCTAACTCTCTGTAATACAAAGACAATATCAGAAAAGTGTACAGGTGTACAGCTCTTTTCGCAAAACGCGCGTGTTTTGAGAACCACACGAATTTTGCCCCCTATAGTGCTGTACACTTTTGCAAAAATCGCTCACAAGTATGTGAAGTTATTGACAAAAAAAAGTGTACAGCACTCAAAAACGGAGCTGTACACTGGTGTACACTTTTTCTGTAAGTACCCGGAATTGTTGTGTACAGCTAAAAACGGGAGATTTGAGTGCTGTACACTTTTCTAAGTGTGCATAGAAGCACGTGAAATTGGTAAAAATGATAGTAGAAGAAAGGAACACGCATGTCAACTGCAAAAATTATTCGGACGATTGGCCCACCAGGAACAGGGAAGACGACAGACTTGACCACGAGGATTCACAAGGCTGTGCGCATGCACGGAGCAGAGAGTGTGATTGTCGGCTCACTGACAAAAACAGCCGCGACTGAGATTGCGAACAAGAAGGTCGATGGACATACGATCCGCGTAAAGGAAGAACACGTGACAACCCTCCACGGTCTCTGTTGGCGACAGATGAAAGATGGGAGAAGGGTCGCTGAGGATCATCTGAAAGAATGGAATGAGGAATACGGCTATAGCAGTGGCTATCCCATGAAGGTCAAGTCTTCCGGGAAATGGAACCCGGAGCATCACCGACCAGAGGGAAGGAGCCCGAAGGAACTGCGAGGGGATGAACAAAAAGAGAAACTCTCAGAGTACCGGCAGCGTATGACCCCGCGGGATGCCTGGGGGGAAACACACTACTTCGCCACGGTATGGGAGAAGTGGAAGGAGCAGCACGGATATGCAGATTTCGACGATATGATTCAGTACGGAGCGACGATGAGTGAGCCGCCGTTTGGGGCACGGCTCGGGGTATTTGACGAGGCCCAAGACTTTAGTCGCCTCGAATGGAATACCGTAAAGCATTGGGCCTCTATGATGGAGCATATCTTAGTCAGCGGGGACGATCATCAGTGTCAGCCGGGATACACTGAAATCGCAACGTCAAAAGGCTCTATCCGCATTGCTGATCTTCGAGAAGATACCCATAAGCTGCTCAGTTTTGATCGACACGACAAGGCAGTCTATGGCGCACGAAACGGTGGATATGGATTTAAAATCGCCGCCCGCCCATATCTCGGCCCGCTTATTCGGGTCTCTACTGAAGGAAAGACCACTACCTGCACCCCCAATCACCACTGGCTTGTGAAGTGGTCAGAACAGGCAAAAAAAACCGGGGCGTGTGTCGTATATCTCATGAGAAGAGGGCAACATTTCCGTGTCGGCTGGTGTCATCTGTTTTCCTATGACCCTACGCAGACAGGAAAATCGACGTTCAATTTTGCGATGCGCGCGCGTATTGAGCAGGCCGATGCTGCTTGGATTCTGCGAGTCTTCCCGTCTAAAGTCGAAGCCTCTTTTTATGAGTCGGAAGTCTCCATTCGCTATGGCATTCCGACGCCGAACTTTCAGGAACATCCGGATAGCTCAAAGATATACGTACAGCATCGACTTGATGCATGGTTTACGCATATGCACACCGTGTTGCCTATTCACATGCACGCCATCGAATGTCTTGCGGATCATGGACGCGATGTGCGGTTCCCGCTCTGGTCTGGAACACTTGCAGAACAGAAACACGGCGGCTCCTCAATCTTTCTCTTGCATGCCTGTAATTTTATTGATGGGTTTCTCGAAGTACCCACCTATCTCTCAGCAAAAGATATTCAGTGGGAACCTGCTCACATTACGGAAGAATCGTATCGCGGCGAGGTTTTTAGTCTTGATGTAGAAAAACTGCATACGTATGTTGCGAATGGGATTGTGACGCATAACTGCTTGTATAGCTGGCGTGGAGCAGACCCCGGCGAGCTAATTCACATGACACCAGAGCCAATACGGAGCGCCGTGCTGCCACGGTCCTTTCGGCTCCCCCGTCGTATCATGGACTACTGCGAACGCTGGGCAGGTCAGCTCTCAGATAGAATGCCTCGGCACTACGAGCCACGAGAAGAGGGAGGAAGTGTTTCAGAGACGGGGATTAAGCTGAAGAACACACCACGCCCGTTACTTGAACTGTGTGAGCGCGCACTTGTAGAAAAAAAACGGCTCCTCATTCTGACTGCCTGTCAGTATCAACTCACGTCGATCTTGGAGGAATTAAAAAGAGAGGGCATCCCGTTTGGCAATCGCTGGCGTCCAGCGGCGGGAGCCTGGAACCCCTTGGGTGATCGTGGACATGCGACAGAGCCGGGGAAGTGGACCCCCTTCGGCACGAAAAAAAGAAGGAGCACAGTCGATCAGCTCCTTGATTATTACAGTCCCCGAAAAAATGGTGCGCTCACCTGGACGGTGAACGAGCTGAAAAGGTGGGTCCCCCTGTTAGAGGTGCAGAAGAATCTGACACACGGTGCGAAAAAAGAGATTGATGCACTCCCACTTTCGGACAGCCCTGCACCGCTCGGAGATATTGTGCGGTGGTTTACCCCAAGCGCGATGCAATATCTCGTAGAAAAGATTGACCCTGTATCCTTATGTTATGCCGCGCTGAGTGAGAAGCGCAGGCTATTGGAGTACCCGGCCCACGTGCTCGCACGTCGAGGAATTGAGGCGATTGAGCAAGAGCCCCTTGTCCAGGTTGGCACGATCCATTCCGTAAAAGGCGGAACCACAGATTGGTGTTTAATTTTTCCAGATTTGTCACCGCAAGGCTATGACGATTGGCGACAGTGGAATGTCCCGTCACAGCGAGACTCGGTGATTCGCCAATTTTACGTTGCCCTCTCCCGTGCCCGAGAGAAAGTCTTCCTCGCGCAACCGTCTGGTAGTCAAGCTATTCACTGGCTCTAACGTGGTGTCAACACAACCCCGACCACACCCCCTACCATGACACTGATAACACAGAAAAGGGTTCGCCCATGTCATACACACTTCGCCGCGCCCTCCCCGGCGCCGCCGTACTTTTCAATCCAACTAATCGGATTACCGCCATCCCAACCATTGAATCGCTATGTGAACGGCTCCTCATTCCCCTCACGCCCGACGCTCCCTTTGCCCGCCCACTGACCGATTATAGCGGCGCCCACCAGTTGCTCCTCGCCGTGCTTGAGCGGGGCATTACCGATCTCAAAACAGGCCAGCATTCCCCCCATCCCGCCTCACAACGGATCGCCCGCGAGGCGTGGGACTGGATCACTTCCGCGAACCACCAGTATCTCTACAGTTTCATCAGCATCTGTGATGCGCTCCATGTGAGCCCCGATTGGTTGCGGGACGGGCTCCGCAAATGGATGCCAGAGACGGCCCCACCGCGCCCGCATGCGTGGTCAGCACAGCGAAAGGAGGCCCAACGTGTCAAGCAACTTAAGCGACGCCAAACACACCTTGCGGCAGCAGCTTAACTCACAATTGGGGGCAGTCGACCCCACCGGCCCTCAGTGTTGGGAAATTGATGCCCGTTGGGCGGACACCGAAGACCCGCGGTTTACTCAGGCGCGAGAGATCGAGGAGCGGATCATTGCGGGGTGTGAGGATGAGGCTGTGAGTGAGGCAGCTATACGGGGGCTCTGTATGCAGATGGCCATGTTGTACCTTGCCGCAAAGACGGAGCAGTCTGTGTCGCTACCTCGAAAATAAGTTTTGCGCTCGCGTAAGAAAGCTATTGACAATCGTTCGCGGTCTACCTATTATAGTAGGTAGATACAGAGTGGAACGAAAGCAGAACAGACCATGCCAGCACGCGGAAAAGAAAATAGTAAATACCAAGGGCAAAAATGGATTCGCAATGAACGTCGATTGGCTATTTATTTACGCGATGGAATGGCGTGTGTGTACTGTGGACAAGGGATTGAAGAAGGAATCAGGCTCACCTTGGATCACCTGACCCCTCACAGTACCAGCGACACCCCAGACAATACCAATGAAAACCTAGTGACGGCGTGTGTCAGTTGCAACTCCAGCCGCGGCAATCGCCCACTTGCCGACTTCTGTGCGGCTGTCGCGGGGTATCTTAATCATGGAATCACAGGCAGTGAAATTCTGGCCCATATCACCGCCA